>OGRJ01000193.1_pt1 | contig 60489 bp, 50 predicted proteins | sample 1553411 | NCBI WGS metagenome assembly OGRJ01 (sample SAMEA2580084, study PRJEB22360) | human gut metagenome | biome: human gut; feature: human-associated habitat; material: faeces | place: Denmark | collected 2008/2010
CCGCCACGATCGGGGCAGAACCGAGGCCCGATTCATTGGAGAATACCCCGCGGGCCACGCCGTTTCTCATTGCCATCATGACAGTCGCGCCAAGGAAACCGCCTGTTGCCGCCGTGGTGGTAAAAGCACTTTCAAAAATCATGGAAACCGCTGCGGGCACCTTATCGGCAAAAACGAGCAGAACGCCGATGGTTGACAGGAAATAAATAAACGCCATGGCAGGAACAATCCTGCTGGCCGCTGCCGCAATTGACTGGAGACCTCCGATAGTAATCGCCGCCACAAAAATGGTGAGAATCGCCCCCGTCCAGACAGGATCAAGACCGATGGTCATCTTCGTAATATCCACAATGGAATTGACCTGGGCAAACGTACCGATACCGAAGTACGCGACGAGGACACCGAAAAACGCAAAGAGCCCCCCCAGCCATTTGTATTTCTTACCCATGCCGTTTTTAATGTAGTACATCGGGCCGCCGGCAATTTCACCTTTTTCATCAGTCTCACGATATTTGACAGCAAGAAGACCTTCCGCATACTTTGTCGCCATACCGAAGAATGCCGCCATCCACATCCAGAAAAGCGCCCCCGGTCCGCCCGCATGGATCGCTGTCGCGACACCTACAATATTTCCCGTACCGACCGTCGCGGAGAGCGCCGTACAAAGAGCCTTAAAACTGTCGATATCCCCGCTGCCCGCATTTTGCGCTCTGAAAATCAGGCTCAGCGCCTTCGGTAATTTGAATATCTGCAAAAGATGCAGCCGGATTGTAAGCAGGATCCCTGTCCCTACAAGAAGCACCAGCAGCGGCGGCCCCCATATAAAATTATCAATTTCATTCAATACCGTTAAAAAATCCATTTAGAAAACGCCCTCCTTGGGAAAATAAAAAAGCCGGCTTCCAGGTAAAACTGTACTCCGGAAGCCGGCATATCGCCAAATAACGCTAAAAATCATGCGTTTTTTGCTCTGTCCTTTTGCCTGAGAGATTTGGATCTCAATCCTTACACCTTCGGCGGCCAAAATGGCACTCTCCAGAGTATGTCCGCATACGGTACCGCCCCTGAGGGCACCTGAGAGTGTTACTCCTTCGGTAAGCCAAACGGCTTTCTCCCGCATACATCATCCACCTGTATAAATTTGTTGATATGAATTATACGGTGTCAAGTGAAAATACGCAAGTTAAATTAGAAACATTAATTATTTTCTAACAAATTTCGGCAGCAGATCCTTCACATTCACTTAGGATGACGTCTTACCGTCTTCCTCACCACGGTAATAGATCCTTCGCTGCCGCTCAGGATGACATCCTACGGCTTTCCTCACCACAACGGCAGACTCTTCACATTCGTTTAGGATGACAGCTTACCATTTTCCTGCCACGAGTGTACAGATCCTTCACGTTCGTTCAGGATGACGACTGACGCTTTCCTCATTATGACGCCTTACCGTCCCCGGTCATTCTGAACGGGGGCAAGAATGCCATATGAGAAGGCAGGGAAACGGAATAGTAGCACGGAGTGAAGAATCTATTACGCTGATGACGTCTTGCCGCTAACAGCTTACAGCTCACAGCTCTTAGCTTCCAGCTTCTAGCTTCTAGCTGCTAGCTGTTATCTGTTACCTGTCAGCTGTCGGCTGTTACCTGTTAGCTGTCATCTGTTATCTGCTGATACAAAAACGGCACCCATCACGCTTGACAGGTACCGCATTTTCATTTTCTCTTTTTTATGTCCGGGCTGTAGACAAATCATCGTATATGCCGCATCGTCTGACTGCTGACTTGCGATCACTTCTTCCCTATATGCCTTGCTTTGTAAGCCACCAATTTCGCATCACGAATGGCAAGGTGCTGGAAATACCGTTTCGTTTCCGCAACGACTACACCGGTAAGTCCAAGAAGGGCAATCAGGTTCGGAATGGCCATGAGACCGTTTACAATATCCGCAAGCGCCCAGATTTCTTCAAGCTGCATGAAAGCGCTTGCTGCGATAATGGCCACATAGCACAAGCGGTAAGGAGTAATCCCTCTGACACCCACAAGGTATACGAGGCAGCGTTCACCGTAATAGTTCCAGCCGAGAATGGTGGTGAAAGCGAAAAGTGTCAGAGAAACCGTCAGAAGGATCGGCGCGACAGCACCATAACCATGGCTGAAAGCGGCCTGTGTAAGAGCTGCGCCGTTGGTATCTCCGAGCCATGCACCCGAAACGATGATGGTAAGCCCCGTCAGCGTACAGATAATGATGGTATCAATAAAAGTGCCGGTCATGGAAATAAGCCCCTGTTCAGCCGGCCATTTTGTTTTTGCCGCTGCCGCCACGATCGGCGCGGAACCCAGACCGGATTCATTGGAAAAAAGGCCGCGGGCGATACCGCTCCGCATGACAAGCATGATACCCGCACCGGCAAATCCGCCGGCTGCCGCCGTCCCCTCAAAAGCGCCGTCAAAAACGAGAGCCAGCGCATGAGGCAGTTCTCCCGACAATATAACAAGAAGCGCCACCGTGGTGATGAAATAAAGGACAGCCATGGCAGGGACTATTTTTTCCGCTGTCTTCGCAATAGATTTCAATCCGCCGAAAGTAATAATAGCAACAAGGATGGTAATCACTGCTGCCGAGGACAGGATAGGAACACCCATGGATGCCTGTAAAGAAGACGTAATAGCATTGACCTGCGTGGTCGTACCGGATCCGAGCATAGCGGTGAGCGTACCGAAGAAAGCAAATGCCAGCGCCAGAGGCTTCCATTTCTTTCCCAGCCCCTGCTCAATGTAATACATCGGTCCGCCTGCGATATTTCCATTTTCATCGATAGAGCGGAATTTGACGGCAAGGCAGCCTTCGGCGTACTTGGTAGCCATGCCGAAGAAAGCGGCTACCCACATCCAGAAAAGCGCGCCGGGGCCGCCCAATTTGATAGCAGTGGCAACGCCTACGATATTTCCTGTGCCTACCGTTGCGGCAAGAGCCGTGCAGAGTGCCTTGAAACTGTCAATGTCGCCGTCGCCTTTATTTCTGGCAAAGAAAATCAGCCGAAGGGCCCTTGGCAGCTTGACCATCTGGAGAAGGCGGAGGCGGATGGTTAGATATACGCCGGTCCCTACCAGAAGAACAAGGAGCCACGGGCCCCAGACAATTGCATCAATTTGGTTTAACAAGTCAAGCATTCACATTCACTCCCACCCTCAAAAACTTCCGTACGCCAGGACATGACGGAACAATATAAAAACCGGCCCTGAAGACAAAACAGAGCCGGCATGCATGTTTCCATTGCTGCACCGACCCTGTCCTTTTGCCTGAGAGATTAGAACGGGAGGACTACTCTTCCCCGCGCCCCTGCACCTTCGGCGGTCATATACGACACTCTCCAGAGGTTTGTCCGTACACGGTTTCGTGTCCCGCAGGACGCCTGATAGTGTTACTCCTTCGGCAGACATTTCTGTCTTTTTCCGTATACATCATTCAAAATTGTGTAAATGTATTATAAGCGATTTGTCTTTAATTGTATAGCCTTTTTCATCGTACTTTTTCTGCATGTATTCCCCCGTTTCATATGCCATTTATGCATAAAGGGAAATAAAGCACCTGCCTGCCGCTATTGAAAAGAGCCCCAAACGAGGCTCTTCGTGTATTTTATTATCCTATTCATCAACAAAAATCTGTTCCACCGCTTTGTAGCTGAGAGAAATATCACCCGCCTCCGTAGCAAGAAGAATCGGTCCTTCATAAGGTTCCTTTTCTTTTACAGTGACCCGCATATCGGGATGGATGCCTTTCCCCTGAAGATAGTCCATCAGGCTGTAATCTTCCACAATACGGCGGATAGTGGTACTGTCCCCCTCCTTTAAATCAGAAAGCGTACGGAAAGTAAGCCCTTTGCGGCTGCCGTCCGCCTTCGGAATAGGGTCGCCATGGGGACAGTGTTCAGGATGTCCGAGAAACTCATCAAGCCGTTCCGCAAGCATGTCGCTCGTCTGGTGTTCCAGACCGTCCGCCTGCTCATGAGCTTCGCTCCAGGAAAAATGGAGCTTTTCCACAAGGAATACTTCCCACAACGCATGGAAACGGAAAAGCTTGCCTGCTTCCCGCCTTCCCTTCCTCGTCATCTTGCTGCCTTTGTAAGCGGTGTAGTCCACATACCCTTCTTTCTGCAGCTTCATAATCATCTCGCTCACTGACGGCGGCGACACATGGAGCATGTCGGACAATTCCTTGTTGGATACCAGCTCATGATCTTCGCTGATGATGTAAATCGCTTTCAAATAATCTTCTTTCCCTGATGTCATGATTTCCCTCTCCGCTTCCTGTAACTGAAAATTTTTCATAAAATACAAAATCTGTTTCTTTTCCTACACCCTAATTATTACTTACTTCCTATTATATAAAATAGCTTCCCCTAATTCAATTATTAAATCAGAGTGCCAATTATTTTGCGGCAGAAAATAAAAATCATTCTTAAATGCAAAGAAATCTGATAAAAAGATCCCCCAACCCCCATTCCTTTTAAAATTTTCCTTGACACGCAAAAAGACGCGTGGTATAGTTGTTCCAACTTACATAATGACTATGAAGAGAAGAGTAAGCGGATGGAACTGCCAAAGAGAGCTCCGGCGGGTGAAAAGGAGTGCAGGAAAATTTGCTGAACATGGCCTCCGAGTCAGGTTTGCCGAATAATAAAGCAGCCCGGGATCTCCCGTTACAGAGATGCGGTATCAAGGCGCAAGCCGGCGTACCTATGGAGGCCTGTGCGGTGACGTGCAGGTAAAATTGGGTGGTAACACGGTCTTCGTCCCTTTCTGGGATGGAGTTTTTTTTTACCCGTTTCCGCCATTCTTATTTCCGGTTTCCAAATTTATCACAAAATTATTTTTAAAAAAGAGAGGTATGTATTATGAATCTGAAAAAAACTGTCATCATTTCCCTGGCCGCATTGGCATGTGCAGGCTTCATCGCAGGCTGCGGCAGCAATAAAAAAGACGCCGTGTCTGCTGACCCTGCGAAAACAAAAAATGAAATCAAAGTCGGCACGACACCGGGCTACTCGGAACAGGTCGTGGAATTCGTCGCCAAAGAAGCCGAAAAAGAAGGCCTCAAAGTGACCATCGTCCCCTTCTCCGACTATGTCACCCCCAATCAGGCACTGGCGCAGGGCGATATCGACGTAAATTCTTACCAGCACGTCCCCTTCCTTGAAGCATTCAATGAAAAGAACGGCACAAAACTTGTTCCTATCGGAAACACTTACCTCGCGCCCCTTCGTCTGTTCTCAAATAAACACAAGACTCTGTCCGATCTGCCCGACGGCGCATCCATTGCAATTCCGAACGATCCATCCAACGGAGGCCGCGCCCTCCTTCTTCTGGAGAAAAACGGCCTGCTGAAATTAAAAGAAGGCGTCAATCCTGTCAAAGCGGTCGTCTCCGATATCGCTTCCAACCCGAAAAATCTGAAAATCATCGAACTGGAGGCGCCCCAGCTCCCAAGAGCTCTTGAAGACTGCGACGCCTCCATCATCAACGGCGGCTACGCAGTATCCGCGGGACTGGATCCGAAGACGGCTCTCGCCCAGGAAGACAATACCAGCCCGTATGTAAATGTCATCGCTGCCCGTGAACAGGATAAAGACAACCCCACCTATCAAAAGTTTGTAAAAATATTCCAGACGGAAGCCACCAGAAAGTACATCAACGACAACTTCCAGGCGACCCTGACTCCGGGATTCTGATTAAACGACAAAAGCGTTTCTCTACGAGGTTTTATCCCCGCAGGAGAAACGCTTTTCTAATGGGAAATGTCAATGCCGCATGTACCGCCGCTCTTTTTATATTCGTATTCTTCTCTCATATAACCAATAATACTGCATCAAAACCTGCGATTAAAAAACGAACATACACCACAGCCAATATAAAAAATAGCGCAATTTTTTCAATGCAGAATATCTGATCGCAACTAACCTTTCCGCTTTTGCTTCGTTTACCGGTGCAATTATATATGGTTTTATTCTTGAATGAAAAAAGAAAAACTCCAAATTCGATACTCTTTTGCCGGTAAACAACACCATTGTATTCATAAGTTACAAAAAATCGGTAAATTCCCCATGATGTCGGAGATGTCCATACTTTTTTTGCCTCCACAACCTGTAAGGTAATATTTTCAGAGTTATATCTGACCATCTGCCTATAAGCCAGAAGGGATACTCCTATGAATACCACTATGATTCTATATATAAGTACCAGAATAGATACACCCATTTTATCTCCTTATATCTGCCCTTGATAACCAACAAATCGTGTATATGATCGACCTCCCTGCACAGATATTTCAGGAGCCATAGACTCTATATGCAGGATATAACCATTTGCAGTAGTAGATTTATTATATTTCATACCTGTGGTTATCGACCAATCCAATGCTCCCCCAGAAAGTTCTCTCATTATTACCTTGGGATCAATAACTAAATTCCCGTATGAATCTGTTAACCATACTCTACCTACTTCTCCACTCATAGGAAAACTCATGCCTATACCAACATTAACGTTAGTTGATACCAATACAGGATTTCCTCCATCAGCATGAAAAACGAACACTGATTCACCAGCAGAAACTCCATATTTTCCACCAGATATAGTAAGTATTTGTCCATATCTTACTGGTAAATTATTAACAGTAGGATCATCATTCAGCGATTCTCTAAATGACGGAATATTCTCCAGAATTAGATTCCACTTCGTTCCCATCTGCGAGATGTAGGCTTCCTGTGTTTCTGTTCCCTGTCAGGCTTCCTGCGACTGCTCCTAAAGCGGTGCTGATGGCTTGTATGGTATCAGGGTGGGTGTCCATTCAGTCTCTTCCTTTTGCTTTTCCCATGTACGCCAAGGCAAATTTGTTCACGCTTCCCGATATGGCTCTTGCCAATGCGTTCCCTCCGCTCATGGTTCCTGTCAGTGCGCCTATGGCTCCATGGAGAAGGAGTTTTTCCGTGGAGCCTTCTTTCCATCCATAGTGGTCTGCCGCTTCATGGGTGCTTTGGTTACCCACTATGTTCATCATGTGGATAAGTTCCTGTTTTTCTTCTACTTTTGTCTTGTTGAAGATTTCTTTGGGTTTGTTTAGGCTGTTTAATAATAAATATATTAATCTGGCATAATCCCAACTAATAGTGCAATAAAGGCAATTATACCAAAACAAATTATTCCAAGTTGAATTCTAAACTTTCTTTTTTCAAGAATATGTTTAACATCTTTTTCTCTATTATCAATATTACTTTCCACAATTGCTTTACTCATTTTGTTAAATAACAGCCGGGTCTCTATCAAATACAAAAGCAACACACTCACACCCAAAAATATTCGCACCATACCACTATCATAAAAATGGATATATATAAAAATTTCTAATGGCACTACCAACCATATTAAAAATTTCAGAACGATAATTTTCCAGTTTGTTGGAGCAGATATCGTCTCTATTTCTACCTTTTTTTAAACCCATTTAGCTCCGACAAAAATATAAACTATACACATTAATGTATCTATCATATGCATTCCTTCCGCCTTTCTAATCGATTTCTTTCTGCATATTCTTTATCTCTTTTATCCTTTTCCTCATATGTTATCGGCAAGGAGGAGTTTCATGGATACGTCAGAGGAGCTGACGCGTTTCATTTGTTCTATCCCCTTCTCCAAGCGGCGGATGTTCAGGATGTCTCCTTCTTTAATGGGAAATGCATTTTTCCATAGGATAAGATCGCTGTCTTTCCCGTAGATGATTTTATGCAGCCTGCCGAACTTTTCTTCCTGCCCTGATAAAATAATTTCGTCTATTCTAAACACGGGTCCTGCGGCACCTTGCATTTCCTCTTTTTCATTCAGGCCGCTCTCAATGTTTTCTATACGGGGTATGCGCAGCCTTTCCTGCCGCTCTTCTTCTCTCTGCCGCGCTTCTTCCAGACGCTCTGCTCCTGTGTAATCTAAAACGGGAGCAGCTGATACCGCTCCCGTCATCATGGTTAAAAAAATAAAGGCTGTTACGGTTTTTCCCCGCATGATCGCTCTCCCAAAGTAATATTTCAAATGTTTTTCTTATTTCCAATTATAGTTTACAGGGAAGGCATTGTAAATGTTTTCTTTGCTGCCTTATACGCTTTAATTTCCTGCTGCGCCTTTCGCCAGCATGACGGAGAGATCTTCTTTTTCTTCCTGCATATTTGTCTCCTTTGCCGCCGCTTTCGCCAGATCATCAATGGCGTAAACGAGGGGTTCTTTTCCTTCATCGGGAGTAAGGAGCATCATCACATCTATATGGTCATTTTCACGGAAGAAATACGCTCTGCCGTAAAAGGGCTGGATGAGTCCGTCGGAATCAAAGGTAATTTTCGCGCCCATCGTATAGAGATAGGCTTCGTCGGCTGTAAGTTTGCGATACGGCTCGAAATCGGACAGGGTGATTTTCACGCCTTCTCCTAATTCTCCCACCACGTTCTTCGCCCAGTTCTTCATCACCTCTTCCGCCCCTTTGCGCAGCGGCGAGTCCTCATCCAGAAAGGCGCGGTTCATGCGGGAAAGGCTTCTCCATTCTTTTACGGTCAGGTATTCCCGAAAAAACGGTTTCAATGTATCCGCTCCCGCAGGAGGCAGCTTGGCGGTGACAATGTAACCGTAAGCGAATTTTCGGCTTTTTTGAAGCATGACGGAAAGCTGCCCCATGTGATAGGGATAGGTGAAATTGTGGAACTTCAGTTCCTGCTGTTCAGGGATATCCTGATAGGTAAACGCAGGCGGCAGATGTGCTTTCGCAATGGACTGCAAGTTATAAGCAGACGCGCCGCCGGAAATACAGAGAGCCGTCATAAAGACTGCCGCCGTTTTCTTCCAACTCATGTGCTGCTCCTTTCCAGTCCGTAAAAGGCATAAAGTAAATTTTTCCCGATTTTTTCCGCCGCCGTATGGCTTCCCTGTACGATAATGAGATAATACATGCCGCCCTGCCTGTACAGATTCGTATAGACCCACATCGGATAGGACAGGTGTCTTTCGTCGGAAATAATCACCCGCGCTTCCTGGGTCCAGCGATAGGTGCCGTCATGATTTTTATAGGCATGCCACGGTGAAAAAGAAACCAGTTCCGCCTGCAGCTTCTGCCCTTTGATTTCATCCAAACGGCCATTCAGCATCCGCTGATATTCTTCTATGCTGATTTTCGGCAGACCGAAGAGGGAGTGCGGCCGTGTCGCATCTTCATGAAATGCGCGCTCCCAAAACCGGGCAGCCTTTTCCCGTTTCCCATGGAAGAAGGCTTCTTCCGTTCCTTTCACAACAGAGACGGAAGCGGAATATGTGCCGCGGATATCGGATTTCCTGATCTGGTACAGATGAAGGGAGTCGTAAGGGTACGGCGCCCGGTCGGGGTACATGTCCATTCCCGGAGGTGTGGTGAGGAAGTACATCACTGCCGCCCAATCTGTTTTCCCGTAATCTTTCCGGTGTCCCGATTTCTTAAATATGGTTTCCGCGCGGCTGCCCCCTCCATCGGTAATCTGCACGTCTTCCCCGAAAGACAGTTTCCCCAGTCCGTCGATGACGAGATCCTCCGCCTCCGCGTAAAGACAGCCTGCCAGAATGAAAGCGGACAGAGCCGCCATGATTTTTTTGAACATGGAATTCTCCTGTAATATATCATTTATCTTTTCATTGTAAGGAATCAGGGATATTTTCTCAAGTCAGGCATTTCTGTCTCCCACAAAAAATATCCCGCCATGGGTTACACAGCGGGATATTTTATTTAAATACTTATTGCACGTCAGCTTGCCCATCAGCGGTTTCCACCGTCCGGGGTTCCGCGTTATGCTGCACGGAGAGCCTGCGGTAGCGGGCAAGCCCCGTACCTGCCGGAATCAGCTTGCCGATAATGACGTTTTCTTTGAGGCCAAGAAGCGGATCCACTTTCCCTTTGATTGCCGCTTCCGTAAGAACTCTGGTGGTTTCCTGGAAAGAGGCCGCTGAGAGGAAGGAGTCTGTCGCCAGCGCGGCTTTCGTCGTACCGAGAAGCAGGTTCTCACCCACCGCCGGTTTCTTTCCTTCATCTTCCAGATGTTCGTTCATGACACGGTAAGCCACGATGTCCACTGTCTGTCCCGGAAGCCATTCGGAATCTCCGGGGTCATCGATTTTGATCTTGCGGAGCATCTGATGGACGATGATTTCAATGTGCTTGTCATTGATTTCAACACCCTGGGACCGGTAAACTTTCTGCACTTCCTTGACGATATAGTTCTGAGTTGCCTGTACACCGAGGACACGGAGAATATCGTGGGGATTGATATTCCCTTCGATGAGGCGAGTACCTGCTTCGATTTCATCGCCTTCATTGACGGAAATCCTCTTTCCGAACGGAATCTTGTAGGTATCGGATGTCTCTTCATTGGTCACGGTAACAATCTTGATATTCGCATTTTCCGGAGAATCTTCAATGGTGACTTTGCCGGCGATATTGGAGATGATCGCGTTGCCTTTCGGCTTGCGCGCCTCAAACAATTCTTCGACACGGGGCAGCCCTTGGGTGATATCTTCTGCCGTTGCGACACCGCCCGTATGGAACGTACGCATGGTCAGCTGGGTACCCGGTTCGCCGATGGACTGTGCGGCGATGATGCCTACCGATTCGCCGATTTCCACATGGCGGCCTGTTGCCAGGTTCCTGCCATAGCACTTCGCGCATACGCCGTGTTCGGAATGGCAGGTCAGAATGGAACGGACTTTCAGACGGTCATAATGCTTTTCAATTTCAGCAGCCTGGTCGTCAGTGATTTCTTCATTCTTCGCGGCAATGATTTCTCCCGTTTCCGGATTCACCACATCTTCCAGCGGGCAGCGGCCGGCGATACGGTCAGCCAGAGACTCAATGAGACCTCCGGCTTCCGTAATTTTGCGGACTTCTACGCCTTCCGTGCCTTCCATGCGTACGGAAATCACCGGAATATCGGCAGCCAGAAGTTTTTCAGCCGCTTCCGCCGTAAGGACGGTTCCCTGCGCCAGCACTTCTTCTCCTTTGCGGTTCAGAGCCGGCGTTTCCAATTTCTTTTCAAAGAAGCGGACTGTCACATGATGTTTCACGATACTCTTGTATTCCGCTGCGACATCCTCCACACCGAAGGTAACGGTTTTCGGTTCGCCCGCTTCTCCTTCCGCTGTGGGAACGGTAACAACAACGGAATCAACGAGGAAACGATTCATAAGGGCCACATCGGACGCATCCAGTGTTTTCCCCTTCACAAGGAGAATTTCCCCGCTGCGCCGGTTCATGACGTCTTCTTCGAGAATGGAACCGTCCAATTCAGCGCGGTGGACATTGTAACGGCTGCGGACAGCCGCCTTGGAAACCAGTTTATTCCATTCACGGTCGAAATTGAGTGTCTGCACATCGCAGTCTTCTTCCCGAATGATGACATCCTGGGAAACATCAACAAGACGGCGTGTGAGGTAACCGGAGTCTGCTGTACGAAGAGCCGTATCGGCAAGACCCTTGCGGGCGCCGTGGGAAGACGTAAAGTAGTCAAGGACGGTCAGCCCTTCACGGAAGTTTGCCTTAACAGGCAATTCTACCGTTTTACCGGATGTATCGGCAATCAGGCCGCGCATCCCCGCCAGCTGGCGGATCTGGTTATCGTTGCCGCGGGCGCCGGACTGGGCCATCATGGTGAGCGGATTCATTTTCGTCATGGACGCTTTCATCGCTTCACCGACATCATTGGTCGCTTTTTCCCAAATTTTAACGACTTTCCTGTATCTTTCGTCATCCGTCATCAGGCCGCGGCGGAAATATTCCTTGATTTTTTCAATCTGCGCTTCACTTGCGGACAGGATATCATTTTTGGCTTCCGGTACGGCCACGTCATAAATGCCGATAGAAATGCCGGAAACAAGGGCATAATGAAATCCGAGGGCTTTAATGGAGTCCAGGAGATCTCCTGTTTCTTTGAAGCCCAGCTTCTTGAAGCAGTCATTGACAAGTTTGCCCATCTGCTTCTTGCCGATGGTGATGCCGAGACCTTCTTTTCCGTCAGGGCGTTTATAAAAGAAGCGGAGAGGTTCGGGAATGGCATAGTTGAAAATCAGGCGCCCCGGGGTCGTGATGACAAGACCGTGTCCCGGTATGTCCACTTTAATGAAATCATGGATCTGTACCTGGTTCAGTGCATAGGCCAGCATGACTTCATCGTAATTGGTGTACGCATGGAATTTCGAGGGATCAAGCGCGTCTTCCTCTTCCTTGCTTTCTTTTACAATGGTCAGATAGTATGATCCCAGAATCATATCCTGGGAAGGAATGGCGACAGGTTTGCCGTCTTTCGTAGACAGGATATTGTTGATGGAAAGCATGAGCGTTCTCGCTTCCGCCTGCGCTTCCACGGACAGAGGCAGATGGCACGCCATCTGATCGCCGTCAAAGTCCGCATTGTAACCCGGGCAGACAAGGGGATGCAGTTTGATTGCCCTGCCTTCCCACAGAATCGGTTCAAACGCCTGGATGCCGAGGCGGTGGAGTGTCGGAGCGCGGTTAAGAAGTACGGGATGTTCTTTAATAACATCGCCAAGGACGTCCCAGACTTCAGGGGACAACTTGTCCACTTTTTTCCGTGCCGATTTCAGATTGCTCGCCAAACCGCGGGCGATCAGTTCATGCATGATGAACGGTTTGAAAAGTTCGATCGCCATTTCTTTCGGCAGGCCGCACTGGTACATTTTCAGTTCAGGACCGACTACGATAACAGAACGGCCGGAATAGTCGACACGTTTCCCCAAAAGGTTCTGGCGGAAACGGCCCTGCTTGCCTTTCAGCATATCGGAAAGGGATTTCAGGGGACGGTTTCCCGGGCCGCTGACCGCTCTGCCGCGGCGGCCGTTATCTATGAGGGCATCGACAGCTTCCTGCAGCATACGTTTTTCATTTCTGACGATGATTTCAGGCGCGCCCATGTCCATCAGTCTTTTCAGACGGTTATTTCTGTTGATGACACGGCGGTAAAGGTCGTTCAGGTCGCTCGTAGCAAAACGCCCGCCGTCAAGCTGCACCATCGGACGAAGGTCCGGCGGTATAACGGGCAGCACGGTGAGGATCATCCATTCCGGCTTATTGCCCGATTTGCGGAAAGCTTCCACTTCTTCCAGCCGGCGGATACTGCGGACTTTGCGCTGGTTGCTGCTGCTGTCCACATCTTCACGGAGCTGTTTTTCCAAGGCTTCCAAATCCAGCTGGCGGAGAAGTTTCTGAATAGCTTCCGCCCCCATCTGCGCCTCAAAAGAACCCGCGCCGTATTCCTGGACGGCCTGCTGGTATTCCTGTTCATTTAAAACCTGCTTGTCCAGAAGTTTTGTTTCGCCTTTATCTATTACGATGTAGGCAGCAAAATAAAGGACTCTTTCCAGCTGGCGAGGAGACACATCGAGAATGAGACCGATACGGCTCGGCGTCCCCTTGAAATACCAGATGTGAGATACCGGGCACGCCAGATCAATATGACCCATGCGTTCACGGCGTACTTTGGAGCTTGTCACTTCCACGCCGCATTTATCGCAGACCGTGCCCTTATAACGCATTTTTTTATACTTGCCGCACTTGCATTCCCAATCTTTTGTCGGTCCGAAAATCTTTTCGCAGAAAAGACCGTCCGGTTCTGCTTTCAGTGTACGGTAGTTGATTGTTTCCGGCTTCGTTACTTCTCCGTGAGACCATAATCTGATCGTTTCCGGAGACGCAATACCGATTTTCATGGAGTCAAATTCATTTACGTCTAACAATTGCTCAGTGCTCCTTTCCGGAAATCAGGCATCCGGGTCATCGACAAGACCCGCTTCAGTTTCTATATCAGTTTCAGTAAAAGCCGCTTCTTCATTTGCAGGAGCCGCCGCTTCCGCTTCCAGCGCATCATTGAAAGAAGCCGTATCATCTGCCGGCACTTCTTTCCCTTCTCCGGCCATGCTGGATTCCATGGCATTTCTGGCTGCGGAAACGGAATCCTCACCTTCCATGGCCGCTTTCACTTCGTCTTTATGCCAGCGTTCGCCGCCATTGGATGGTTCCAGATCGCTTTCGTCCAGCTCTTTCATGACAACTTCCTCTTTGTCTTCATTCAGGACGCGGACATCCAACCCGATGGATTGGAGTTCTTTCATAAGAACCTTAAAGGATTCGGGAACACCGGGGCTCGGAATGTTTTCGCCTTTGACGATTTTTTCATAGGCTTTGACACGGCCGATGACATCATCGGATTTTACCGTCAGGATTTCCTGCAAGGTGTACGCGGCGCCATATGCTTCCAGTGCCCAGACTTCCATTTCACCGAAACGCTGGCCGCCGAACTGCGCCTTGCCGCCCAGCGGCTGCTGGGTCACAAGGGAGTACGGGCCGGTAGAACGGGCATGGATCTTATCATCGACAAGATGATGGAGTTTCAGCATGTATTTCCAGCCGATCGTCACCTGTCCGTCCAGCTTCTCGCCGGTACGTCCGTCATAAAGATCGGATTTCGCATTGACCGGAAGTCCTGCGGCAGCAAGGGTGGCAGCCAGGTCTTCATCGCGGCAGCCGTCAAATACAGGGGTCGCGATGTGGACACCGGATTCTGTCGATTCGGGCATGCCATAGGTATCAAAATCATAGCCTGCTTCACGGAGCCGCTTTTCAAGCGCTTTCGCCTTTACGGGATCTGTCTTGGCTTCTTTGATTTCTTCGCCGAGCATATGGCAGGCCCAGGACAAATGAATTTCCAGGATCTGCCCGATATTCATTCGCGAAGGAACGCCGAGGGGGTTCAGCACCAAATCGACAGGACGTCCGTCCGGAGTAAAGGGCATATCTTCAACAGGCAGGATGCGGGAGCATACGCACTTGTTGCCGTGGCGCCCCGCCATTTTGTCGCCTTCGCGGAGTTTCCGTTTCTGCGCAACATAAACGCGGACGAGCTTATTTACGCCCGGCGCCAGTTCATCGCCGTTTTCACGGGTAAATTCCTTGACGTCGACCACTTTCCCGAATTCTCCATGCGGCACACGGAGGGATGTATCACGGACTTCTCTTTCCTTATCGCCGAAAATGGCACGGAGAAGACGTTCTTCCGGAGTCAGTTCCGTTTCCCCTTTCGGCGTTACTTTGCCGACAAGGATATCGCCGGGACGTACATCAGCGCCGATACGGATAATACCGTTTTCATCAAGATTTTTCAAAGCGTCGTCGCTGACGGAGGCCAGCTCTCTTGTGATCTCTTCTTCGCCCAGCTTCGTATCACGGGCATCACACTCGTATTCTTCAATATGGATAGAGGTGTACAGGTCATCTTTGCAGAGACGTTCAGAAATGAGCACGGCGTCTTCATGGTTATATCCTTCCCAGGATACGAACGCCACAAGCACGTTGTGTCCGAGAGCCAGCTCGCCCCCGTCGGTGGACATGCCGTCCGCCAGTGTCTGCCCAGCTTCGACTTTGTCCCCTTTGTATACGATGGGATGCTGGTTGATGCAGGTGCTCTGGTTGGACCGGAGGAACTTAATCAGATCATAAGTATCATATTCGCCGTTATCCGCGCGGACGATGATCTGTTTCCCGTTGACAGAGGTAACCACGCCTGACCGTTTTGCAAGAACGCAGACACCGGAGTCCTGGCCGGCTACCCACTCCATACCCGTGCCTACAAGAGGCGCTTCCGGACGGAGGAGCGGTACCGCCTGCCTCTGCATGTTGGCGCCCATGAGCGCACGGTTCGTATCATCATGTTCAAGGAACGGAATGAGAGACGTACCGATAGAAACGACCTGCTTCGGAGAAACGTCCATGAGATCCACTTCTTCAGGAGAAGCTTCCAGAACATCAGGACCGCGGCGGCAGGCCACATACCGGTTCAGGAACGCGCCGGTATCCGACAGCGGCTCGCTGGCCTGGGCAATAACTTTATTTTCTTCAATATCAGCCGTCACATAGAGGCATTCATTGGTCACTTCGTGGGTCTTCGGGTTAATCCGGCGGTACGGCGTTTCAATCAGGCCGTACTTGTTGACAATTCCGTAATTGGACAGCGAGGAAATAAGTCCGATATTCGGACCTTCCGGCGTTTCTACGGGGCACATACGCCCATAATGGGAATAATGCACGTCGCGGACTTCAAACCCTGCACGTTCACGAGACAGCCCTCCCGGTCCCAAAGCGGACAGACGGCGCTTATGCGTCAGCTCCGCCAATGGGTTCGTCTGATCCATAAACTGGGACAGCTGGGAACTGCCGAAGAATTCCTTGATGGCTGCCACGACAGGGCGGATATTGACGAGCGCCTGGGCGGTCATCTTGTCCTGATCCTGGGTAGTCATTCTTTCGCGAACCACACGTTCCATACGGGACAAGCCGATGCGGAACTGGTTCTGGAGCAGTTCGCCGACGCAGCGGACACGGCGGTTGCCGAGATGATCGATATCATCCTGGCGTCCATAGCCCTGGATCATATTCAAAAGATAGTCTACCGCCGCGATAATATCCGCGCGGTCAAGAATCCGATAGCCGTCATCACGCATCCCATTGGAGCAGATCACCTTGACAGGTGTTCCGTCCTCTTTCTGGGTCATGACTTCCACCATTTCTACTTTGCTGAACACGCCGCTCTTCTTCAGGATCGCGATGGCTTCCTCGTCGATAAGGGCATTTCCCTGGATAATGATTTCACCGGTTTCCGTATCCACGATAGGCCCTTCCGTACGGTGGCCCTTGAGGCGGTTTTCCCAGGAGAGCTTCTTATTCAGCTTGTAACGTCCGACCTTCGCCAGATCATAACGGCGGGGATCATAAAAGAAGTTGCGGAGCAGGGTCGTGCCGCTTTCTTCTGTCGCCGGTTCGCCGGGACGGAGCTTTTTATAAATAGCGATGAGTGCTTCTTTTGTATTCTGCGTTTCATCCTTCTTGAGCGTCTCTTCGATATGGATATCATTATTGAAAAGCTCCATGATTTCTTCATTGGAAGAGAAACCCAGCGCACGGATGAGGTACGTCACGGGCATCTTGCGGTTGCGGTCGATACGGACGGAAACAACACCGTTGGCATCAGTTTCCAGTTCAATCCATGCGCCGCGGTTCGGAATAAGCTGGGCGGAATAGATTTCCTTCCCAAAGGTATCCATTTCCTTTTTGTAGTATACGCCGGGAGAACGGACAAGCTGGGAAACAATAACACGTTCGGCGCCATTGATAATAAATGTGCCTGTATCCGTCATAATCGGGAAATCGCCCATGAAAAGATCATGTTCCTTGATTTCGCCGGTTTCCTTATTGACAAGCTGGACTTTGACCTGCAGCGGAGCGGAATAAGTAGCATCTCTCGTCTTGCATTCATCGATGCTGTACTTTTCTTTCTTGAAATAGTATTCGCCGAAATGCAGCGCCCATTTATGAGCACTATCCTCGATAGGAGAAATATCCGCAAATACATCCCTCAGCCCTTCTTTACAGAACCATTCGTAAGATTTGGTCTGCAAATCGAGCAGATGGGGCATCCCCAGAACTTCCTGAGATCTGGCGTAGGTATATCTTTTCTTAGTACCTACTTGGACGGGTCTGAACATTTTGCTGTTAGGCATTCCACGCCTCACCCTTTCCTTCCATATAAAATCTGAATTTCCAACACATGGGAACAGGGATGAAAAGAAGACAAGGCCAAGGAAACACCGATTAAGCCACAAAATATCCTGTACTTCATCAGTGTTCCCGATTTGAGCCGGGCTCCTCTTTTCTCCGCGAGCCTTCTCACTATATATAAATAGAGACTGTAAAGCATAATTTTACACGAGCGAAAAACATTCTGCAATATAAATCCATTTTCACCTAAAATGTTTTCTCTATATCTTTCTATAAAAATATTTTAGTTATAGATAAAAACTTATTTGCTATTGAAATATTTTATTTTAATATTTTTCTCTTGCTTTTCCCTGTAAAATATGCTACCGATTTATTCTATCATTTAATTCTCTCTATTGCAACAAAACCCGTTCCTCTATGAAGGCTTAAGAAATGATCCATAAAAAAACTCCCTCTGCCAGAGAAGGAGTTTTCATTTCCTGCAGTTTGTCCGTCACCGATCAGTCTTCCATGATCTCAAAGTCGTCTTTCCCGACACCGCAGAGCGGGCACTTGAAATCGTCAGGCAGATCTTCCCACTTGGTTCCCGGGGCAATTCCATTGTCCGGATCGCCTAAAGCCTCATCATAAATCCATCCGCAAACTTTGCATACATACTTCTTCATCCTTATTCTCCTCTCCACAGTCCGTGCAAATTGCAATACTCATACGCCGCTACAACTTCATCCCCTTCGGCAAGAACGAAATCAGCCACCGGTTTCATGCCCGGTTTCAAATCCGCCTGCTGGCTTCCGTTCTTCGTTTCCAGAACAATCCAGGTGATATAGTGGCTTTCCAGCATGGGATGCTCTACAGCACCAACTGCCACATGCACTTTCGATCCGTCTTTCGTGATAACGGGAACATGCTTCTCACCGGCAGCATCTGTGGTATTGGGAATCAATTCTTCAATCTCCGCATTCCTGCAGAACATGTCTTCCCCGCTCTCTCCAAGAACAGCGACTGCTTTGCCGCACTTTTTACAGCGATAAAATTTCATCATCCGCTCCTCTCCCAGGCATCCGCCTGTTAAACTTTCTTTTTCAGGATTCTTCCTGAAATACTCCATTCGTATTATATCACCGCTTTCAGGAAACTTCCCCTCCTTTTCCCATCTTTTCCTGAATCCCCACGCAAAAAGAGTTCTCTCCGTCAGGAAAGAACCCTTTCGTGTTTCTATCTCCGCTTTACCTCTTATTCAATCACCATGAGAAGATCGCCTGATTCGATACGGCTGCCCGCCTTCACATGAATCTCACTTACAATGCCGTCCACAGGAGAAGTGATCGTCGTTTCCATCTTCATGGCTTCTGTGACAATCACCGGCTCGCCTTTCTTCACATGCCCGCCTTTTTCCGCAAGCACTTTCACGACGGATCCCGACAGGGTCGCCCCTACCTCGCCGGGAATATCCTTATCCGCTTTCCTTGCGGTCACTGCAGATTCCGCCACATGCCTGTCATGAATTTTAATTTCACGGGGCATGCCGTTCAGCTCAAACTGGATACGGCGGTTTCCTTCTCCGTCAGGTTTCGTGATCCCGTCAAGACGAATAAGGAGCATCTTCCCTTCTTCTATATTCACTCGGATTTCCTCGCCCGGTTTCATCCCGAAGAAGAACGTCGGCGTATCCAGGACGGACAGGTCGCCATACTGATGATAGCGGTCCATATAATCACTGAAAACTTTCGGATAAATACAGTAAGAGGAAATATCTTCTTCCCGCGTGGACATATGCCTGCCCTTCATTTCTGCTTTCACCGCGGCGAAGTCCACATCCTGCGGATGAGATTCCAGATGGGGTTCTTCCCCGCGCAAAATAATCTTCTGCAGCTTTTCAGGGAATCCGCCGTAAGGAACACCCAGTTTCCCATCAAAGAAATCAACCACGGACTGCGGGAAATCAAGGGCCGCCCCCTTCTCATAAATATCTTCTTCCGTCAGATGGTTCTGCACCATGAAGAGTGTCATATCACCGACCACTTTGGACGACGGCGTTACTTTGATAATATCGCCGAACATCATATTCACTCTGGCATACATGCGGCAAACTTCCGGCCAGCGGTCTCCCAGTCCCACCGCAGTCGCCTGCTGGCGGAGATTAGAGAACTGCCCTCCCGGCATTTCATGCTGGAAAAGCGTGGTATTCGGACTTGCCATCCGGCTGTCCACCCCTGCATAGTAGGGACGGATGCCCTGCCAGTAGCGGTCAATCGTTTCCAAGGCTTCGATATCCAGTTTCGGCTGGCGGGGATTGTTCTGGAGCGCATAGTACAGCGCCGTCATGGACGGCTGGCTCGTACCGTTTGAAAGCGCGCCTGTCGCCACATCGACAATATCCACGCCGGCTTCCGCCGCCTTTGCATAGCTGTACAGCGTCAGTCCGCCGCCTTCATGGCTGTGGAGGTGTATCGGAAGATCCACAGCATCTTTTAACGCCGCCACAAGAGCGTATGCCGCTTCCGGTTTCAAAAGTCCCGCCATATCCTTGACAGCGATCAGGTTGGCACCGGCATTCTGCATTTCCTTCGCCAGATCCGTATAATATTTCAAAGAATATTTCTGCCGCTTCGGATCCATGATATCCCCGGTGTAACAGAAGCACGCTTCTGCCAGCTTGCCCTTCTTGCGGACTTCATCAATGGAAATCGTCATGTGGCTCAGCTGGTTCAGGCAGTCAAAGATGCGGAACACGTCAATCCCATTATCTGCCGCCTCATCAATGAAATGGCGGACCACATTTTCAGGATAATTCGTATACCCTACCGTATTCGCGCCGCGGGTAAGCATCTGGAAAAGGATATTCGGCGCTGCTTTACGCATCTGGCGGAGCCGTTCCCAGGGACTTTCGTCAAGGAAACGATAAGCCACATCAAATGTCGCGCCGCCCCAGTTTTCAAAAGAGAAGAGCTGCGGCACATGACATGCGGTGTAACGGATCGCGTTCATGATATCGTGTGTCCTCACACGGGTCGCCAAAAGTGACTGGTGGGCATCACGATATGTCGTATCCATGATCATCAGTTCTTTCTGATCCATGACCCATTTGGAAAATTTTTCAGGTCCCCATTCTTCCAGCATCTGCCTTGTACCGCGGGGTACTGTTTCCCCCTCTGCCGAAAGAGGCGCTACCGGAGCGAAATCGGGTTTTTCTTTCGCACCCGCCCCGGCATAGCCGTTGACGGTGATATCTCCGATATAGTGGAGCAGCTTCGTACCGCGGTCGCTGATTGCTTCAGGTTCATCCAGAAGCTGCGGATGGCGGTCGATGTAATTGACATCACAGAGACCTTCCTGAAAATCCTTCGTGCGGAGCATATTTTGAAGGAAATATATATTTGTCTTCACACCGCTGATACGAAATTCATCAAGGCAGCGGAGCATTTTGTATATCGTATCCTTCGCATGGAGCGAGTGGGCCGTTACTTTGACCAGGAGTGAATCATAGTAAGGAGTAATCACCGCTCCCGTATACGCCGTACCCGCATCCAGGCGGATACCGGGCCCGCCGCCGGAACGGTAGGCAATGATCTTGCCTGTATCAGGCATGAAGCCGTTTTGCGGATCTTCCGTCGTGATGCGGCACTGGATCGCCACCCCCTTGAACCAGATCGTCGGCTGCAGACCGATCGCCACCTCCGGACTATCCACCGAATAGCCTTCAGCAATAAGAATCTGTGTCTTCACGATATCCACATCGGTAATCATTTCCGTGACCGTATGTTCCACCTGCACACGGGGATTCACTTCAATGAAATAGAAATGTTCTTCATCCTGATCCACAAGGAACTCTACCGTCCCTGCATTGAGGTAATTGACATTCTTCATCAGCTTGACGGCGGCATTACAGATATCATCACGCAGCTTCTTCGGAAGCGACCAGGCAGGCGCCATTTCAATAACTTTCTGATGGCGGCGCTGGATAGAGCAGTCACGTTCAAACAGATGAATAACATGTCCCGCTTCATCACCGAAAATCTGCACCTCGATGTGCTTCGGATTCATGATACATTTTTCCACATACACCTCATCGCTGCCGAAAGCCATTTTCGCTTCCGACTTCGCGCGGTGATACGCCTCCTCCAGATCTTCCATGCGGTCCACATTCCGCATACCCCGTCCGCCGCCGCCATTGACCGCTTTAATCATGACAGGGAAACCGTATTTCTCGGCAAAAGCTCTGACCTCATCAAAGCTTTCCACCGCGCCGTTTGTGCCGGGAATCATGGGAATCTGCGCCTTTTCCGCCTGGATACGGGCATTTACCTTGTCACCGAACATGATCAGATGTTCCACACGCGGCCCGATGAAAATAAGTCCTTCTTCCTGACAGCGTTTCGCCAGCTCCGCATTTTCCGCAAGGAATCCGTAACCGGGATGAACTGCGTCCACATGATGCTCCTTACAGATACGGATGATGTCCTCTATATCCAGGTAAGCATCAATCGGCTTATCTCCTTCCCCTACCAGGTACGCTTCATCAGCACGGTTCCGGTGAAGAGACAGTACATCTTCTTTGGAATAAACAGCCACCGTCCTGATACCCAGCTCATTGCAGGCACGGAATACACGGATGGCGATCTCGCCTCTGTTGGCCACCAGGACCTTCCGGATTTTTCTCATAAGCAACTCCCCCCTATGTATCGATTGCATTCTTTCAGATGAAAAGCGCATATATATTTTTTATTGTACTCAGCGCCGATGTACATTTCAATAGAAAACCATCGATTACAGAAATAAAACGCCTGCGCCGGCAAAAAAGGCCGTGACATTTCCATCACAGCCTTTTATTTCCTTATTCGCCGAGGATTGCGTCGCCCTTGGCGATATTCGCGCGGATCGTCGCGCAGCACGCCTTGAAGCGGGTCATTTCCTCTTCCGTCAAATTGTATTCTATCACCTTTTCTACGCCATTCGCGCCGATAACCGCCGGTACGCCGCAGAAAATACCGGACTCGCCGTATTCGCCGTCCAGCGGAGCCGAACAGGGAAGAATACGCTTTTCATCATGAAGAATCGTGCGGACCAAAGTCGCTCCCGCCGAAGCAATGCCGTACTCCGTACACTGCTTGCCGGAATAAGTCACCCATCCGCCTTTAATGGTGCGCTCCTGTACTTCCTCTTTATCAAACCGGAACTTTGGATCACTTTCCATTTCCGACAGAGGCTTGCCGTAAAAAGCTATCTGCGACCAGGGAACAATCTGGGAATTTCCGTGTTCTCCAAGCATGAACGCCGTAAAGCCGCGGGAATCAAGGCCCGTTTGTTCCGATATCGCGTGAATCAGACGGGAAGAATCAAGAAGCGTCCCCGTACCCATGACATGCCCCTTCGGCAGGCCGCTCTTACGGGCGATCAGATTCGCCACCACGTCACAGGGATTCGTGATACTTACAAAAAGTCCGTGAAATCCGGCGGCCATGACCTTCGGGACATAATCGGCCACTTGTTTCACACTGTTTTCCAATTCCCCGTCGCGGCTGCCGGAAGCGCAAAGCGTGATATCGCCCACAGCGTTCACGATGACGTCGCAGTCTTTCAGCCCCGCATAATCGGACGCCTTGTAAATGACATGATTCGGCATGTACATGACCGCATCATTCAGATCCTGTACCTCGCTTGTCACCTTGCTTTCTTTCAAATCGCAAAGAAGCACTTCATCGGCAATCCCCATCATCCCCAGGTTAAACGCTACATGGGCACCTACATGTCCTACGCCGACAATCCCTACCATTCTCTTCTTAATTGCCATAATGCTCCCTCCATTCCTTCCACAGGAACCGTCCCCGACGGACGAGTCCGAAAAAGAACTTCTCTCTCGAAAAGAGATTTGTCCTTAATAGCTTATTGCGTATGATAACACATTTCAGGTCCTCTGAACAATAGGAAAACACCATCAGGGAAATATTTTCTCCCTGCCGGCAGCCGCTTCCGTCCGCAATCTAAAACATGCAGTCATACCCCGGCAAGCTGAAGGGAGCATACAAAAAAGATCGGACTCCTCTGTCATGAAATCCGATCCTTTTACAGGCACTCCTTTTTATATCAGGATTACCCTCTTATGCCGCGCAGAAAGTGAAAGAAATCACGGAGCGCTTCCTCATGGTCGCCTCCAAAGCAGTCCTTCTCCTTGAACTGATACTTTTTCACTTCGTCTCCGACAGCAATACGAACCTTTCTTGCACCTTCATCAATCTCCACACCGGAAACGGCACTGGCCGGCACCATTTCCACACCGTCCGCCGAATCACTGCCAAGAATAGTATGGCTGACCAGACTGCCCAGTCCGGCTCCACGTTCCCCGCTGTACTTCATAATTTTCATCGTCATAGGATTGGGAAGGGCGGGGATAAAGAAAATACTTTCATCCGTATAAGCGATAACAAAATGATGCTCCGCATTCCAGGGGCAGTCAATCACATGAAATTCTTCCTCAGACAGTTGCGGCACCATTTCTTTCACGAACCTCTTCATTTCCTGCTGTGCATATCCCGGCGCCAGGCTGTCCCTCTTTTTCTTCATGTAAATCATCATGCCGATGCCCACGATAAACATAGCTGCCGGTATCAATGCTATTTCCATACCCATAAATACTCTCCTTTACATTTCAAATACATGCAACTGTACTTTTTGCCAAGGACTTTCCGGATCGCGGAGCAGTCCTTCTGCGATCCCCATGATTCCGCCGGGCATCTGCTTCATACCGCCCCACATGCACCTGCCGATCACATATCCCGCCGCAAATTCTTTCCAGTCGCCATACACTGCGCAGCACTTCTTATGTGCTTCTTCCATATAACACCATGCTTTTTCTTCCGTAATATATCCGCATTCAAAGCAGCAGCGCGCGATCAGCACCAGCCGCCCCATGTCCCACGCAAGGACAGATTGATTCCGTAAATCCGCCTGGGAACTGATATATCCTTTTTCTGTCAGGGATTCTATCATCTCCTTTATATTCTTCATATAACGGGGTGTGTCGAGTTGTTCATCCGGTGTCAGGATTTCATCGGTAATAGACGGCGATATACCGGCAGAAAACAACTTAATCGCATCAAAGTATACGCGGTGTCCTCGTTCCAGCAGCCATTCCAGCGTATGCAAAGCGCTTTCTTCATCAATAATATCATAGTAAGCCGCTAAATTATTTCTAATTTCCTCTTTCTCAGAGCCGGTTTCCAATGAATCACAGTAAAACATGGTCTGCTCCGCATTCACAGCACCTATATTCAAAACAGACTGCTGCAAAGGAGAAAGTTTCTTTCCTAACGGATTTTTTTGATATTTCTTATGGCTTATTACTTTCAATAATTTCGAAAAAAAAGACAACCCTGCGTTCCTCCTTACATGTAAAGATAATACTCCACACCCGTAAAGCATTCCCGTTTATTATACTTTACCTCATTATCCTTATCAATCCTCCGGTTCCCCGCATTGCGGCCGTAAACTTTGCAAAAAACAAAGCCATCCGCTTCTCAAATAATATGGATGGTTACAAAAGCCTACTGTTATCAGGATATATTCTATTTATAATTCAATCCGATGCCCCGGTTTTACCGTCACTAACCTCGTATCACCCTTTTTAAATCTTTCCAGATAAAAATTATAATCCTGCGTAGCCGATGCTGATATAGGCAGCCCATGCATCAATCGGCTTGTAAAAGGGTGGCACAACTCTGAAAACAAGGAAATATCATCAATCTCTTCAATAATCCTTCCCTTATCCATTACCGTAATTCCATCTGCAATATAATATGCAGATTCTATACTGTGAGATATAAATATAATAGATAAATGTTTTTTTACTTTTATATCCGAAAGATAATTTAAAAGCTTATTTTCAGTAAAAATATCAAGCCCGCTTAGGGACTCATCTAGTATAAGGATTTCCGGTTCTGCCATTAATGCACGTAATATGCATATCCGCTGGAGTTCTCCGCCGCTTAACTGCCGCGGATACAATCCTGTATATTCCTCCGACAGGCCCACAGCCTTCAACATCTCTACTATCTTACTCCAGATTTCCTCTTTGCTGCATTTAAAAAAGTTTTTAAGCGGCTCTTTCAGTATCTCATAGGATGTCATATACTCAGGCACCGCATCCAGACTGTTTTGAAAAACCATTTGAATCTTATTCCTCGAAATACTTTTCCAATTAATCTTTTCCCCTTTATACCGAACCAGTCCGCCTGACGGCTTTTCAATGCCTGCCATAATCCTGCAAAGTGTAGTTTTCCCGCAGCCGCTCATTCCTAAAATCGCACGACAGGTTCCTTCCTGCAGCATGAAATCTACATCATCCAAAACAGGCCTGTTGACTCCTTCTTCATTTTTATACGTTTGATGAATATTTTTCAGTTCAAGTATATTCGGCACAAAGATACTCCTTTAAATAAGATAATCAGGATCCTTCGTATAAACGTTCTTTTTTCCACCTGTTACAAGCTTGAAGGAACGATCGTGTATACAAATCATTGTCTTCATTACCCAACTCTTTTGTGTTAATTTTATCAATAAACTTCCCTTGCTTCATCACATAAGTAATATCCGAAATTTCTTTAACGAAATCTATATCATGCGACACGATGAGCATACTTAAATTTGTGTCACGATACACTTTTTTCAATACAGAAATCAATTGTGCTCTTGAATACCTGTCAATTGCTGATGTAGGCTCATCTGCTATCAATAACCTTGGTTTATGAATCAGCCCCATAGCTATGGATATCCTCTGTAATGTGCCTCCGCTTAATTCATTCCTGTAACTTTCAAGTACTCTTTCCGGATCCGTAATCAATAAGTTTCTTAACAACGACATCACTTGCAGCAAAAACTCTTCTTTTTCCCCATCCCTTAATCTGCTGATTTCAAGAAAATGTTCTTTAATTTTTAACCGCGGATCAAATATGCTTAACGAATCCTGGGCGATAAATGCATATTGCCGTCCACAGTTTGTCAGCAACGTAGCAGAATCTCCCGCATTAAAACATTTTCCTTCGATAGCTGCTTGTCCTGTGACTTGCCATGCAGGTGCCCGCAAAAGACCTGCTATCAGTTTTAACAGAGTGGATTTCCCGCAGCCGCTTGTACCAATTATGGACACACGACTCCTTTTTGGCACTGCCAAATTGATTGTGTCTATAATCCTTTTCCTCTGAAGCTCGGCAGATACCCCCGTCAATTCCAATAAATTATTCCCCATTACATTTCCCCTGCTTGATATCTTTGCTGGATCCAATCCCCAATCATATTGACACTGAGGCTGATTCCCAAGATAGAGATACTTGGAAAAAAGATAAGTCTCGGATAGGAAATAAATACGGCCTGCGCTTCTCCGATTAATGTTCCCCAGTCGGCCTGAGGCGGCTGAACCCCGAGCCCAAGAAAAGAGTATCCTGACATGGCCAGCAGCGACCCTGCAAAATCCAGAGCCAGCATAGATAAAACAGCCGGTGCGGCAATAGGGAATATGTATTTTATCCATATCCGGGGTGTCTTATTCCCTGCCATACGTGCCACATAAACCATATTCTTCATTTTTCCGTCAGCAGTTAGTTCTCTTACCACACGGGTATATATTCCCCAATGCATGATCATCATCCCTGCACAAATAAAAAATATATTCTTTCCGCCCAACCCTGCCAAAATCAAAATAACAATAATTTCCGGAAATGCCCTGAATAAATTACATACATGGTCAATCAACCGATCCACCTTTCCACCGTAATAACTCGAAATAATCCCTAAAGAGGTTCCCCATATACATGATATAAATACGACCAGCACCGCATAACCGATGCTTATTCTTGCCCCTTGTATGATACGGGAATATACACACCGCCCCAATTGGTCACAGCCAAACGGATATTGGATCGACGGCTGTGCAAATTTCATTGTATAGTCGACAGCATTAGGGTCATGCATTAAGAAAAACGGTTCAAATATCGCCACAAGAAAATAAAAGGATACGATTACCCATAAAAAACATATTAAAAAAGGCGGATATTTTCTATGCAAACCAAAACGGATATTTCCCATTTCATCCCCACCTTCTTCTCACCCTCATACAAACTGTCTCCGCAATGAAATTGCATATGATAAATCCTGTCATTGTCAGCAGAATATACCCCTGTATCACAGGGTAATCCCTTCCATGTATCGCAATAATCACTAAACGCCCAAGTCCCGGCCAGGCAAAAACATTCTCTATGACAAGAGAACCTGCAATAACTCCTCCGAATTCAAGTCCTGCCATAGTCACGACAGGTGATATTGCGTTCATAAATATATGCTTCCAAAAAATTTCCCATTTTTTTAAACCACGGGTATACGCGAACACAACAAACGGTTTTTGCGAAACATCAATAATACTGTTTCGTAAAAGTTTCGTATACACCGCAACATAGCCCAATGCCATAGTTAAAGAAGGCAGGAACAAGTGCAGGAACGAAGACGCCCCTTGCACAGGAAATATATGCAGGTACACTGAAAATACACTGATCAGTAAAAAACCGATAATAAAGGAAGGGACGGAATTTAACGTCAATACGCAGAAACGAATGGAATAATCAGACCGGCTGTCAGGATGTGTCCCTGCATAACAGCCTGCAAGAAGACAAAAAATGATTCCCATTGACATAGAGCTTAATGCCAACAGAAGCGTATATTTAAATGCTCGAAAAAGTTCAACTGCAACTGGTGCCTTCGTCAGATATGAATACCCTAAATCCAGACGGATCACGTTTTTAAGCCAATAAATATACTGCATGTAAACCGGATCATACAATTTCAATTCTTCAGCAACTGCATGCAATGATTCCGGCGTAACAGGAATTCCTCTTGAACTGAGGTATGTGGCAGCCGGATCCCCCGGCATAAAGCGGATCAGGAAAAAGGATATCAAGGATGCAGCCGCAATCAGAATCAATGAGTCTTTCAAATAATTGACTATAAATCTTTTCAATATTTCCTCCTCCCCATCTCTTTGCTATCGATATTATTTAATTCCGCCCACAAGAAATTCCGGAAACAACTTATAAAATTCTTGGGCCTTTTCATCTCGTACAAGTTCATCGATTCTGGGTTCTGCAAATACACGGCGATACCCTAAAGAAATTAAGAATTCCATATCCCAGTAAGGCCGATGCTTATCACTCATAAATAGCTTTTTAGAAAGTTCATCGCATTTTTTTGTATTTTTATGTCCGTCAAATATACCATGTCCATATTTTTTACGCAGGTTGTTGTTATATTCTTCAAACACTTTCATACGTTTCTCATCAAAAAGATGTAAATACCAGCAGGCATCAAATACAAGAAGGACGCCCCCTTTCCGCAACACCCTTGTCCATTCCTTATAAGCCTTAACGGGATCCGCAAGTGTCCATGTTAAGTCTCTGCAGACTACAAGATCAAAGCTCTCATCATGATATTGTATATTCTGGCAATCCATAACAGCTAAATCCGCCTTAACCCCGGCTGCGGATATATTTTCTGCAGCCCGCCGGATCATATTTTCCGTAATGTCGATACCGGTTACATGATGTCCTTTTTCCCCTAATAATACAGGGAAAAACCCGGGGCCGGTTCCCACATCAAGGATTTCCAGCTTTTCTTTTTTGGGGGCATTTCCCAGCACTAAATCTGCCCATGCGTTTTTCCCCTCATCATCAAGCGATTTTTTTATGATATCGCTATAAACATAAGACTCGCCTTCCCAATAATCTTTTATTTCATCATTCAGCACCTGACATTCCTCCTTTAATATTGTCGAAACACATGTGTAATATCTATTCGGTCTTTAGCATCCTCCTGCGGTACAAAGCCGCTTATATCATTTCTGCAGACATGAATAATATAGTCATGATAAAGCGGAATAAATAGGACATTTCTATAAAAACTGCCATTGATATATTCCATATATCTCAAAACAGATTCTCTTTCAGGGCTGGAATCCATCTCTTTCATTGCTTTAAATAAAGTTTCCTTGTCATCTGCACCACGTTGAAACATATTAAACCCCGAACCGTCTGTCCTCATCTCTGTAAGAGTGGAATAAGGCTCATAGGCATTCCCCCAAGTTGTATATAAAACCATATCATACTTCCCGTCCCGAAACTTATTTAAATACACCGAAAAATCATCTTCATCAGGAATAAGATCAATTCCGATTTTAGCGTACATATCTTTCAGTATAAGGGCCAAATTCCTCTGATTATGATTTCCTGCAGGATATCCCAAAGAAAGTTGTAAACGGACTCCGTCTTTTTCCCGGTAAGGACCCGTACCACGGTGGTACTGCTTATCCAGTATTTCATCCGCCTGTTTTCTGTCAAATCTGTAATATGGCAAACCAGGCGGCATTTCCGGTAAATTCTCCGTCCAATAATAATGCGCCTCTTTCAATTTCCCTTCTGCCAAAAACTGTATCACCCCTCTTTTGTCCGTTCCCAACGCCAATGCTTTACGGATTGGTATTTCACGTATTTTCTCCGTATTCAAGGCGATTAAAACAATCTGGGACAAAGGGGTTATTCCTACAGAAAACCCCTCCTGCTGTAAATTAAATGCTTCTTCAAAACTGAGCGCTCCATCCTGATCCACATACATATCCGCATCACCGGAACGAAGAGCATTCTCTATCGTTGATACTTCCGGTATGATAGAAACTTTGACATATTTGAACTTAGGCTTTTCTCCCCAATAATTTTCATTTCTTTCAAACAGGGCATATTGATTTCTTATATTCTTTCTCAGTATCCATCTGCCCGTCCCATAAAAGACCTCATTTCCCTCTTTGCCGGATTCGGAAAAATGAATCGTCAACGGACGAGTAAAAGATAATTCATTCAGCAAACTGTTGCATACTTCATCCAATCGAAAGATAACTGTATGCGCATCAGGTGTTTCGATTTTACTTATCTTTTTCAACATATCTAAAAATCCATACTGCTCTCTTTTAGCAATTAATTCAGATATATTTTCTTTCACAATTTGCGAAGTAAGCGGTTTCCCATTTGAAAAAAAGACATCTTTCCGTAAATGAAAAATATAATTTTTACCATCATCGGTAATTTCCCATGACTCTGCCAATTTAGGAACAGCCTTTCCATTTTGCATTCCGACCAGTCCCTCATATACCCAATCCTGGACAAACATCGGAGAGCCGGAATCAAAAGGATCTACGTCTCCTATATCTTTCGTGTAGGCGATTTTTAATGTTTCCCCCTGAAACTCTTCCTTTCTTATATCAAAAAGAGATTCTCCCAGCAATAAAACAAGGAGAGCCAGTAAAAGTTCAAGAATTATGATATTCTTCATCAGCCCTCCTATAATATTCACTTCCTATTTAAATAATTAGAATCCATATCTGAACCCCAACATAAAGCTTCTGCCCGGCTGAGGTTTAGCACCTTTTCCATCATATTTATAGTACATATTCTCATAGCCTTCATTTGTTAAATTATTAACTTTAAGGTACACGGATTTATTGGTATTTATTTTATAATTGACAGACAAATCTGCAACAATGTAATTATTATTTGTAAACGCATCCTTGTCACAGCCGCTGAATAAATTCAACAGCAAACTGCTGTTCCATTTCCCGCATTGATAAGTCACATTCATTGCATAATAATTTATCGGGCGGAGATGGTTAATCATGGCGTCTATATTGGCTGACTGATTGCCATCCCATGAGATATCCGGGTCCAGGATTACCCCGTCTTTCCCTTTAAATTTATCATATAGGTAAGTATAGGAAGCCCCTAAAAACCAATGGTCTCCCAATTTATGATTTAAGACAACATTAAATGATTTTTTATCTTCCCTGGCATTGATCGCTTTCGTTACATAGTCAGATTTTTTCTTGCTGTATACAGAATATTTGGTAACAGAATTACTCATTTTGGTAATCGCATAATGAATGCCCAAAGTGGTATTTGAACCGATTCTGCTCCGCAGGCCGATCGTATACACATTCCCTTTTTCATCCTTTAACGGTTTGTCATCCAATATATCTGCTTCAAATAAATCCTGCTGCTTAATAGGCCTGTAAATATTGGTCCAGCTGAAATAGCCCGCTAAACGGGGCGTAAATAGATACTGCATTGACAAACTGGGGGTAAACTGTGTTCTGCGTCCTGTATCATCATAATCGACCGGATAAATTGTCCCATTTGACCAATCTCTTTTATAAATATGAGCACTATAATTTCCATAATGCGACATGCGGACAGCCGGAGTTATTTCAAATTTATCACTCAAACGGATCTTATCCTGTATATAACCGACAAGTGTATCTCTTTGCGTCTTTCCAACCTTCACTTCTCCGGTTTTATAGTTCTTTTTATAATCATTATTTTCCCCTCTATCATACGTCAAGCCAAAAATGATATCATTATTTTTTATCTGTCTGGCCAATTGTAATTCTATCCCTTTATTCTTTTCCACATGGTATGTATTAATATGTTCTTTTGAGATCGGACCGCCCCAAAGATCCATGAATTCTTTAAACTTATCATAATTTCCCGGCCAGGGCGCCAAAGTAGTCCCATCGGGATAGGTCCATTTATACTTATCAAAGACCTGGTAATGATGATCCTGGTTATACACGCGGACAAAGTTTTCTAAGCCATGATCTCTTTTAAATGTATACGTAATATCCAAATCATTTTTATTATACGCAGTATAGCTGCCGAACATGGAGTCAATCGCATACACATTGCGATATCCGGGATTATCCGTATCTCCTAACTTTCCATTATTTTGAGCATTATCTATAATCCGATTCCAATCCGTTTCATTCCAGTACCTGTAATCAATAGCATCATTGGGGCAACCGTCCTTGCCATTGTTATGATTGAACCATACTCTCAAGCTGTGGTCATCATCAAATTCCCCGTCAAATCTCGCACTTATCCCTTCTTCCTTATAATGAGTATTGTAATACTTATGATTCGCACCAGTCATTCTGTCGTAAAAATACGAATCACCGGACATTTCCCGATTTGCAGAAACAAAGTATGAATATTTATCTCCTACGGGGCCGGACAAGCTTATATTATACAGATGATGCTTCCACGATCCTGTAGCAAGTTCAATTGCTCCACGAGTCACTTTTGTTCCTTTTCTGGTAATGATGTTAATTACACCGCCGGTAGCATCTGCTCCATATACAGATGCGCCCGGTCCTTTAATAACCTCCACCTTTTCCACGTTTTCTATATTTGTAACCTGATCAAGATCTGTCATGCCCTTACTTGCCGATACGGAGCTGTCACCAAACAATTCCGTCGCTGGATTATCTACACGCCGCCCATCAACAAGAACCACAACACGGGTATCTCCATTGATAGAAAATGCATTGCAATAGGCTGCATATCCATACCAGTTCGCCCGGTATCCTGGATTGGAGAATGTCACGCCGGGTATAGACTTAATCGCTTCTGAAATAGAATTATAATGATGATCTTCTATTTCTTTCCTGTTTACCACTTCCACATCTCCGCCCGTTCTATAGTAAGATTGCTCTGTAATAATATTCCCGAATTTGTCTGAATCCAAAACTTTATGCGCTCCGACAACATATACCGGATCCAAAGAATATACCGGAGCCTCGGCAAATACAACATTTGAATACCCTACCGGAATACTCATAAAAATCATTAACAAACTTGTTCTAATCAAATTCCTATTCATTTCCATAACCCTCTCTTTCAAAATCATTAATTTACTTTGTATTATTTTTGAACTATATCCTCATTTTTATTTAATTATTATCCTTTTCTATTATTCTTGTCAATATATGCATATATCCTCTCGTTTCTTCTTATATTTCATAAATAAAATCTTATAGATAGATATTTTATCTTTTCACATAAGAAGCCTTTCTGTACTTATCTATCAGAAAGACTTTTAATCTACTCATCATTGTTCTGAAATTGACCTGAGTACCATTATGTATTCTTAACTTCACCCCATTATCCTTATCAATCCTCCGGTTCCCCGCATTGCGGCCGCATAGAGATCCGTATCGGATAAAACATCCTTCCCGCCCTTGCTGCCGGTTTCTACAATAGACACGTCAGCGCCATGCAGTATGCTGTCCCCGCCGTCAGGAAAAACTGTTCCGCTTCCGCACATGCGCCGTACGAAGCGTTTATCAGGTACCGTTTTGATTTATTGGTATTTTCCATTTGACACCCTTTCCACTTTTAAACAGCAAAAAACAGTAAACCATTATTTTTGATTGACTGTTTCCTGCATTTCTATATTTTTTATCTAACACTTGCCCAAAAACCTGATGGCAGACTGTCTTGCTTTTTCTATCTTTTCAGGCTCCATATTTTCTACAGCAGTTGAAGATATCCATTTTTTGCTGAACAATGTTTGCGCTGCTTCTATCATCATTCCGCAGGCATATAAGTCTTTCTCTTCTGTAATGGCTTGAACAAATACTTCTTTTGTTTTCGCCCGCAGCATTTCCCGTTCCACTCTATGAAATGACATCTGCATAAGACTTGCTGCAGACCATGCCCGGCAAAGGGCATCTTTATCCCTGGATATTTGTCTTGTTAAGATATCAATTTCTTTTGATGAGCCTATCCACCCGAAAGCGATGATAATTTTACGGCGAAGAATATTTTCATTTGTATCAATAAGTGAAACCAGAACAGGAATAAGCCGATCGCAGAATGATATATAAAAATCTCTATGCTTCAACTTGGAAAGAGTTTCCGCTATGAGAAACGCGGTCAATATCTTTAACTTTTCATCCCTGACTGTATCCAGCTGTTCAAATAAAAACGCAAGGCCTTCTCTTCCGTGTTGATCAAAGCTGCTTTCTAAATGCAGCTTTTTATCTTCTTCCCAGTCTTTACAAATAAGCCGATAATGATATGCCGCGTCTTTACAGGCTCCTAAATCAGCAATAAATCGGATTCTTTGACCGTCAGGAAAATTCTGTTCCGCTAATTTACGGTATAATTTTTGCAAATCTTCTTTTGTAAGGTTCAGGCGGCGGATTTGTTCCGCTTCAAGCGCCTGTAATATCTTATCCGTTGAACCGGACATTGCTTTTATCTCCTTGTTCATTGCTGTTTTCATGCTTCTTGGAGTATTTTAAACTCTCAAAGCATTTATGGCTGCCTCCCTATGATTATAAAGCAAATCATCGCAGGCGTACAAATGAATAAGTTCCAAAGGAAGAAATTCAAAAAGCCGAGGAAATATTTCCCCGGTTTTCCATATTTACCGCTTTCTATAAAACCCTTGTCAGCGCCATGCAGCATGCCGTACCTGCCGCCATGGAAAGAAGCATATTTCTCTTCCACACATGACCCGCGACCGTCACCGCGAGAGACAGCACCTCCGGCACACCATGATTTCCCGAAAAGAAATGAATGTCCTTCAGCGAATACACCACAAGAAGGGCAAATACCGCCGAGGGCAGCGCCTTCCCAAGGTATTAGATATAAGCGGGCAGAGTTTTCCCGGGCCGGAAAAGAAAAAAAGGAACCATCCGTGTTGCCATCGTTGCCAGAACGCAGACAGCAATCGTGAGAACCTGTTCATATAAAGGCATTTCCGTCATAAAAATCCCCCTGCTTTCTCAATTGGCTTCCGCAAAAGCGTAATCGCCGCCAGGGTCAGACCCATGGCCGGAAGTATAAACGACTCCGCGCCGAAAACGGCCAGACATCCCACTGCCGATACGCCGCCGATCACTGCGGTATAATGTTTTTTCTCCCGTAAAAACTGTTCCAGAAAAATAACAACAAAAAGCGCGGTCATCACAAAACTGAGCCCCTTCGTATCAAACGCTGCCAACGATCCCAAAAGTCCGCCTACCGTAGCGCCGCTGACCCAATAGAAATAATTCAGGAAGGATACCCAGAGCATGAACCAGCCCCGATCCACATCACGCGGCACTGTGGCTGTGTAATTCAAAGCAAATGTTTCATCGCACATCCAAAACATGAGAAACGGTTTCTTCCACCCCATGTTTTCATATTTCTTGAGCATGGAAATACCGTAAAACAAATGACGGGACTGCACCATCAGCGCCATAACAAAGGCACCCAGCGGGGCAAATGGACTCATAAGCATTGTCACTACGACGAACTCCAGCGAACCGCCGAAAATGAATGCCGCCATAAGGGCAGGATAAAGAAAGCCGAACCCCATGGAATGCATATAAATCCCATAAGAAAACGCTACAAACCAAAATCCTGCGAAAATAGGAACCGTGTAAGGAAACGCTTCCTGAAAAGCCTTCCATGCCCCGCTTTCCCGTTTCTGCTCCAATCCTATTCCCCTCTTCCGACATAAACAGTACACATATACTATCAGCTTTCATTTTATCTTTCAATGCATGGGCAGAAGACACATAAAGGATCATTCCCGAGCATATTCCGGAACGCTTCCGTCTGGGGAAATAAAAAAACTGCGGGCAGCCGTGGATCACTCACTCTCAGGCAGATGACAGCCCACAGCCTCGATATCTGATTTCTGATTTCTGATATCCGTTTTCTGTCTTCTGATTTCTGTTTTCTGGTTTCTGATATCTGTTTTCTGTTTTCTTATCACATACTCCATTGGGTAAAAAGAAAAAACAGCACATCTCATAAATAAGATATGCTGTCCTTATTGTCAGGCTTTTTCCGGACTCCGGATAGATTCATCCGCCTTCTCGTTTTCCGGTTTCCGCCAGCCGTTATCCGTTTTTATAAGGCAAACAAATCATTCAGCCCTTCGGACATGGTGGGATGCGTGTAGATAAAATCACGGAGCACCGTGTACTCCAAATCATGATCCATCGCTAACTTCACCATATTGATGATTTCGTAAGATTCGGGACAGAAAAGTGCCGCGCCGAAAATCTTCCCACTGTCTTTATCAATGACTGCCTTCAGCATCCCCGCCGTCTTGCGGAGAACTTTCGCTTTCGGAATCATATCGGTATTCATCCGCACCACGCGGTAATTCAGCCCTTTATCCGCCGCTTCTTTCTCCGAAAGGCCTGCACGGGAAAAAGACGGCTCCATGAAGACAGAGTAAGCGAAAGCACCGCGGTTCTCTGTCGTACGGCTTCCATCACCCTGCATATCGGAAAGAATAATGCGGCTGTCATCCAGAGAAATATAGGTGAACTGCAGATTGCCGCACACATCGCCGGCCGCCCAGATATTTTCCGCGGTCGTCCGCAGATGCTTATCGGTGACGACGGCGCCCCGCTTTGTCAATTCCACACCGGCCCGTTCCGCATGAAGACCTTCCGTATTCGGCCCGCGTCCCGTGGCGAGAAGAATGGCATCGCCGTCCAGCGTATCTTCCTCTCCGTTCTTTGTATAAACCGCCGTCCCTTCTTTGATTTCCTTCAGACCGGCTCCCGTAATGACGGACACGCCATAAGATTTCAATACATTTTCAACCGCTTCCGCCATATCCCGGTCTTCTTTCGGCAGAAATACGGAACCGTTCTGGAGGATCGTCACTTTGCTTCCAAAACGGGCATACATGGAAGCAAATTCCAGTCCTATATATCCGCCGCCGATAATCGTCAGCCGGCGGGGCAGTGTTTCATTCTCCATCATGGTTTCAGACGTGAATACCAAACGGTTATTTTCCACACCGGGTACAGCGGGAATCATCGGGCGTCCACCGGTATTGATAATCAATTTGGATGCGGAAAGCGTCTGCATCGTACCGTGCGCGCCTTTTACCCCGATCGTTTTTCCGTCAAGAAAAGAAGCCGTGCCGTTGATGACCTGCACACCGGCATCAATAAGCTTATTATAATTAGCCATACGGAGTGCTGTTGTCAGTTTCTTTTTCTCCTGCACCGCCACATGGTAATACTCACTCTGCACTTCAAAATCGTGGGCAGGCGCCCGCTCCGCCTCCAGCACCAGACGCTTGGATGGAATGCAGCCCACATTGATGCATGTACCGCCGTACATACGGGCATCCTTTTCAATCAGCGCCACTTTTTCGCCCTGCTTTGCCAGTTTCACCGCCAGCGTCTTTCCCGCCTTGCCGAAACCGATGACAATCGTATCAAATTTCTGATCCATATATATTCCTTTCTGTCTTACCTGTTTAAATATTTAAATAATACATCTCCCCCTGATCGGGATTTGATCTATTATTCTTTATTTTATCCTATTTTGCAAATCATTAGAAGAATGCAGCGGAAAGAAACCCGCAGATGTGTACGTAAGCAGGATTCCTTACTGTCTTCCTGCAGTATATTCGGTTCCTATCTTTATTAAGCTAATTTAACTAAGCAGAGGCACATCAGACATCATAATATTTTGCCTGATCAGGACGGTATTAATGTAAGTCCGGAAATCTTCATGAATGCAGTTCCCGAAAGCAGTCCACATCGGCAGATTTTCAGATATCCCCTCCAGCACGGTGGTATCAAGTACATTCAGCACTTCATCATCCGCTTTTCTCCACGCATACTCAATAAAAGAGCAAAATTTTTCAAACTCCGCATGGTCTTTGCCTGTATAGGCCTCTGCCATAGGGATATTTATGGCGAATACAGAGAATACATGGAGTAGAATATGAGGAAATTCTCTTTTATGCTCCCTGTATCTTTCTTCATTTTCAGGAAACCATGCTACATAGGCACTGCAAAACTCTTCTTTATCCATGCCGGACTCCCCACTTTTACAAAACCGTCGGCCCGCATCAGCGGCGCCTTTCTATCCGTATCGGCCTGTGCGCCTGCAATTCATAGGCAAGAATTTCTTCAACATCTGCAAATACACGGACATCAGATTCATACTCATGGACGCAATACAGCATTCCATTCTCCGCCGCATACACTGTTGCGGGATAGTAATAACCGATAATTCCGACAGGTGAAACTTCTGTTCCTGCCACCGCCTTAGCAGCAAGCGCTTCCCCGCAGATTCTTTCCCCGGCAGATGTTCCCTCGTCATAATACGCCTTATACAGCTCGACGGCGGCGTCTTCCCCCATATCAGGATACAGGTAGAAATAAAACTCGCGGCTGTCTGAACCGGTTTCAAAAATTATTTCACAATCTGAAAACAGACCGCCGCACCGCTCATAAAATCTTCTTGCCGCCGGAAAAAACGGTACGCCGGCTTTTGCATACAGTGCCTCGCAGCCGTCAGAAGATACTTTCCTGCTCTTGCTGTAACCTCCACAGGAGAGCATCTGCCAAACACGCTCCCTGATTGAGCCGTTCAAAACCATCCTTTTCTCCGCAATAATAACCGTTCCTTAATAAAGAGTCCGCCTTTTGACATCATGATACAGCAGAAATACTGCTTCATGCTTTCCATGTCCGATTTCTGCTGTTTTTCCTGTTTTGCCGAAAACTCTCTATCCTGCCCCCTGCAGCAGATAAAGCGCTTTCGGTTTGTGTTTTTTACTTAAGTTCCCCCAGTACGCCGCCAGTATCGGATACGGCGGATCCGTATATCCTTCCAGGAGATGCAGGGCTTCATCAATGATATCCTCTTCTTCAGGAGACACAGCAACTTTTTCCAGCATTTCCTTCAAATCATTTTTTATGCCTGAAATATCCTGTTTATAATAGGGATCCATATACCAGTCAAGATAAAAAAGCAGACGCCGTTTCGCTTCCGTATCCGTCCCTGACAGCACCGACCGGACGGCATCTATACCTTCTTTCACACATTGCATTTCTCTTTCCGTATACATGCCGCCGTTCATACATTCTCCTTTCAGACAGGCGGAAGAAAATCTGCCTTCCCATCATTGCGGCGCCCCGCCAATCAGCAATACATGGCAAGTTCCATACTGTCCATATACTGCCCCATAGACAAGTTGAAAGATTCATAATCCGCTTCCTTAAACTCATCTGTGGCACACGCCACCCACACGTCCACTCTCTGCAGCTGGTTATAAAACTTGACCATCATTGGCACTTTGATGACTGTAGAAGTCCCCCGGATAACCATATTCCCGCCCTCTTCCAGACACAGCACATCTTCCGCCGACTGCAGATCAACTTTTCTGTTGTCTACCAGGACTTCCACATTTTCATAATAAGGATACGCCGTTTTCACCGCTTTAGTGATTTCTGTCCAGCCTGTCCCATAAGTCAGATTCCATTGAGAACAAAGCCATCCATTTTCTTCTTTCACACCCATAAGCAGCATAGCCGCACCCGTCCTTTCCAAAACGAATCTATCACTCTGTTAAAAATGAAATACCAGGCAGCTTTCCCACTAAGGTTCCTTTTTACTTAAGACTTTTTAAAAGAATATATACCGCCTGCGATAAGCGCCACAGAAAGCGCATAGCCTAAAACGGTAAGAATGAAATTAAAATTGTCATTATTCTTTAAAATATTCTCCCTGGTCAGAATACCGTTCCACTCCTGTCCGAAAAATTCGATACCGTCCACCGTTCCTTCACCCAGAAGCCTGTTCCCTTTTTGAACCCCCACCAGAGTTTTCTCCTGGTTCTCTTCTAAGGAAGACTTCGTATAGGAGATTCGGTAATCACCGTCCAGATGGGGGAAGACAAGGTTTTGTTCCCGATTCGTAAGATAGTGGATCCCCGATTCTGTTTCATGGTAAAGAGGGGTTCCTTTATAGGAAACTGTCCGGGGAAGTGAATTCACGTTCACACCGGCAGCAAATTTTTTCAGGAGTGTCTTATCCAGAATAAAATCGCCTGCTTTCACCACGCCGTAAAAGGTGATGACAGGCGGGGCGCTCTTATACATTCGGGCGATATTGGAGCTTGCCATGCTTTCCCAGCTTCTCTTTATGTCACTTCCGCTTCCCTTCTCCACCATCACATGCACATTCCTCCTGATTATGGGAGAGTCAAAGGAAATACCCAGTTCTTCATCTACTGCCGGCTTTTCCGTCTTCAGTTTTCCCGCAACAATGACCACCTTGCCCTCATGATCGGGATTGATCTTCCCGTCCGTGATATAAGGCGCATTTTCGATAAGCACCCGTCCACCGTCGGAATCACCGGTCAGCATCATACCACCCAATCCGAGACCGCAGATACATAAAACGACACTTACCCATTTGTTCATAAAGAACACCTCCTCAGATAAATCTGCTTGGAACCCAGGAAATAAAAATAAGAATGAACAGAAAGGAATACACCTATCTTATCTGATTGATTCTGTAAGCAAAGATCGAATCTCACAACCATAGAATATCATCATTCATCCAACATTAATTTTCCCTTTTCAGCTTTATCTTTTAGAAGCATCATTTGTTCTCTTTCTATCTGCTGGATGCTTTTTTCCGGAACAGGCAAATCTTCCGGCATAGTGCCACCAATTTTTTCAATAGCACTTCTAACTTCTTTTCCTACTGAATAGTGAACCTTTGTTGCCGCATCTGCACCTTCCACCTTGTCTTTCCTTAGCTTTTCTTCTGTCTGTGATATTCTGAATAAATTAGCAATCAATTCGGTGCTTCCCATATAATCCAGAATCTTCTGTCTTGCGGTCAAGCCTTTTCTATCATGTATATCTTCTACATCTAACCCACCATATAATCCCATATATCCTGCATTCTGAAATATAGCAAATTCTTCGTTCGTGATAACTCCTGCATCATGTGCTGTTTCTACCAAAAGCTGATTCCACTGTTTAATATCTCCACGAACAACGAGCCTTCTTCTATCTTCATCAAGCTGATTAAAATGATCTGCTACTTCCTGCCGGTATGTTTGTATGGCAAAATAGGTTTGTCCAAGTGCGATAACTTCTTTTCTTGGGTCGCCGTTTTGCACGATCAAATAGCAAGCATATCTTGTAAGTTCATAATCTTTTATAGACTTGCTTGTAGCACCTGCTTCCACGATTTTGCTGACCTCAGCAAAATCGTATGTTACTTCATGTCCGCTGTTCTCACAAGCAATCATCGCTCTATCAATTACCTTTTGAAAATTTCTCCATTGAGAATAATCAAGTACATCAGCAAGTTCCCTTGCACTCCAATACTCGCTTCCATTTTTTCTAACATACTTAATATCTTCAAACCTTCTGTATTCTCTTGCTTTTAAATTTGGCATATTCAAGTTCATACCCTTATCTTTATACTCATATATAAATCCTATGGTAGTTGTTCAAGACCAAGCTCTTTCAAAAATACATTATGAGCATCTTTTGCAGTTTTAATTTCACCCTCTATTATCTTCAGTTCTTTTGCCACTTCTTCAATGTCAATTATTTCTTCTTCAGGCGCTGTACTTACGTATCGAGAAACATTTAAGTTATATCCATTTTTCTCAATTTCTTCCATAGACACACGACGTGAGTATCTCTTATCATCCTCCCTACGGGACTGATATGTTTCAACAATCTTATCTATATGCTCAGGTAAAAGAACATTTTGTCTTTTTCCTTTTTCGTAATATTCACTTGCATTGATAAATAATACATCATCAGGTTTCTTGCATTTTTTCAGTACAAGAATGCACACCGGTATCCCTGTTGAGAAAAATAAATTCGCAGGCAAACCGATTACCGCATCAATATTATTGTCTTTCAGAAGTTTTGTCCTTATCTTCTCTTCTGTCCCCCCTCGGAACAATACTCCATGAGGCAAGATAATTGCCATGGTTCCATTCTTGCTCAAAAAATGAAATCCATGCAGTAAAAACGCAAAATCAGCCGCTGACTTGGGTGCAAGTCCGTAGCTTTTAAAACGAAAATCTTCAGCAAGTGTATCATCCGGTTCCCATCGATAACTAAAAGGCGGATTTGCTACTACTGCATCACACTCTAACTTTTTTGCCGGATTCATTTCATTTAACAACGACCAATCATTAAGCAGTGAATCACCATGAAAGATTTTAAACTCCGAATCTTTAAAACCGTGTAATAACATATTCATCCGTGCAAGGTTATAGGTTGTTATGTTTTTCTCTTGCCCGTATATTTGACTGATACTATTCGGTTCAAGATGTTTTTTTACATTGATAAGTAATGAACCTGAACCACATGCGAAATCCAACAAATTATTGATAAATCTTCTTTTTCCCAATTCCGGGTTTTGGCTATCCAATATAACAATTCTGGAAAGAATATTAGAAATCTGCTGTGGTGTATAAAATTCTCCGGCTTTTTTACCGGAACCGGCAGCAAATTGCCCTATCAAATATTCATAAGCATTGCCTAACAAATCTATTTCATTAGTAAACTCAGCAAGTTTTTCAGCAATTTCTGTAATTATAGAACACAGCATCTCATTACGTAATTGATAATTTTTGCCAAGTTTATCCGAATCAAGATTCACCTCTGAAAACAATCCATGAAATGTACTATCAAACGATTCATTTTCAATAAACTTAAAACCAGCTTGTAAAGTCTTCAAAAGTTGATTATTTCGAGTTCGCGATAACTCATAAATATTACTCCATAAGTACTGTGGCTTAATCACAAAATGAACCTTTTTACGCATCTGCTTTTCAAAAAAGGATACTTGATCCAAATTATTGATATACCACAAGCTTAAAGGAATTAGCTTCTGACTTTCAAGTAAACTGGTATATTCATCAACAAGAGTTCGTCTTGCTCTTTTGATAATCTCATTATTTGTCTCATTTTCCTTTACGGGTAACTTACTTACGGACAGCGCATTAAAATAATCCCTTATCTTTAATTTTAACTCTGCTATAAACTTATCTATGTTTCCACTATTTTTTATATCTTCAATTTTTTTCTCACAATCTGTATAGTCTTTACTAAGCTCCTTTTTTGCAGCAGTTTCATAATTGTCAGAAAGATACCTTAAAAAAAGAAAAGATAGCATATAATCACGAAAATCGTCTGCATTCATAGCACCGCGAAGTTTATCAGCAATTGCCCAAAGAGCTGAACCTAATTGTTTTTGGTGTGTATCATTCATTACTCTTCCTCCTGATTTTGAGTTTCCTCAAATAGTTTCTGGTTGAAATTATAATCTTCCAAAAAGTTATTAAGGATGTTTCTAAAATATTCTTTATTTTCCTCTACCATTTCTTTGGGATCAAATAAAGAGTAATTTCCATGACTCAAAAGGTTGACTATCCTTATATATACCGGCTCGTTTTCCGCATCACCTTTTCTAATGCACGAAGAAAAATGAGCGTAACCATGAAATGATGCGGTTTTTTCTAATATGTTTCTCAATATATTAAAATGATAAGTGTACAATATCCCTGTATCAGACGCTTTTTTCAATTCCTTCAATAGTGCAACGTGATGAAAAAACGGTGTTTTAGTAGTATCTTTTAAAATATAAGTAGAATTTTTTGTACTTTTTTGCAAAAACAACTGCTCAGCTCTGTTAATCCCATTACATAAAACATTAAAAAATAATGTGTGATGTGATGATACGATAACTTTTACTCCTTCTACTTTCATAAGCGCTGCCAAATGACTAGCTACAGCAATTACGTTATTATCATCCAAAGAAGAAATCGGATCATCTACATAAATATATTTTACCCATTCATATGCCTCCGCTTTGTCTATTACCAATTGGACAATAGCCAAGAAAAAGCACCAAATAAAGATATTCTCCTCCCCTCGAGACACTTTAATATTATCTATTCGTTGCATGCTACCTTCAATAAGTTCTTCTCTATAAAAACTAATTGATGCATTATCATAATTGATACTAAAATCAAAGTCAGCATATCTCTGAAGAAGTGGGCGAATCCTATTATCCATATCAAGATCTTTTAATCCACTAAAAAAACGAGAGCTCTTATTAAACTTTAATACACGCTCTGTATCATTGTCTAAATCATTATCCCAATAAAACAAATCTTCTGTAAAAGCATTGTAATAGAGTGTATCTGCTGTTTTTTCTCCAGTCTCTTCATTCAATTGCTGTCCTAAAGACTTAAATTCACCAGAAAGCCTCGTCTTACCTGTTCCGTTATAAGCAAATAAAACAATGTATTTTTTCTCTTCCAATAATCTTTTAAAATATTTGGCAATTTCTCTAATTGAACTAAATTTTTTATAGCCAATTCTTTTAAAAATAAAATCAATGTTTGCAATTACTTCTCTCGATAACCCTTCTTTCAAAACATAATTTCCGGAAGTTCTATCTTTTTTGTAATTATCTGTAATTATTTTTTTATACTGCTGAAAGGGGTTATTGTCCTGAGGTTTATTTCCCAAGGTTTTATTTGTTAGTTTTTGAAACGCATCTCTTGTGAAGCTTTGTGGGATATTCATACTCATTTCCAAACCTCCTCAACGGTAGGAAATAATCCTTGCATTAATGCTTTTTTATGTTGGTTTAATCCCTCTATCTTATCTTTTTGACTACTTATCAACTCATCTATCCCAGATAAAAAATCAGCAATTTTTTTCTGTTCGGTTTTATTCAGAGGAAATGGTACTATTATTTCTTTTAATTTGCCTAAAGTCAATTTTGGTGGTGCTGAACCTGTAATAAATGGCTGTATATCAAGTTTTATTAAGTAACTTTCTAATAATTTATCATTGATTTTAGTGGGTCTTAAAACATGTGCATGATTATTAACCCAATACTTCCCTTCCACTATAAAAGCAGTATTGTCAAATGCTCCCCATTTGGCTCCATCTTCTCCTACTAAGAGTAGTCTCTCATCAAACAAATAATCATCAATGTAATCTATTATCCCGCTTGCTCCATAATAGGGAAATTTACCTTTTCTTCTATTACTACTTGTTATTGGTTTACGAATATTATTTACTATATCGCAAATATCAATAATTGGCTTCTCTTTCCACTCTCCATCATCTTTGAACTCTGGAAATCTCCATTCAGGAACTCTCTTTCCTTCGGCGGGGAATAACTTTTGCATCCAACCTTTTTTGTAGTCATTTAGCAATAACAATTTCTTTTCTTCAGCAGAAATAAGGTCATCGATAGAAGATAAACAGTCTGCAATTTTTTGTTGTTCTTCCTCATCTGGTTTTGGTAACAAAATGGAAGAAAACTGACTATAACTAATCATCTTCCCATCACGTATACCTTCCAAATCTTTGTTTAAATCTTGAATAAATCTATGCGATTTAAAATAGTATTTATAATATTGATCTATAATATTGGTTTTTTTTCGTAATATTATATATGCAGGACTACAAATTCCATCATACATAGAGTACTCTATCCCCCCCTGAAATGATCTTAGGCTTATAATAAAATCTCCTTTTTCTACAATTTTATAAGCTTTCAGACTTTTTTCCGTTACAGATACTTTATAATCAATCTCATCTCTTGGAATTGCTCCATATTCTTGTGTAATAGCAAGTATAGGTAAATCCGCATGGTGATTTCTATTCGTTATAGGATTAAAAAGAAATCCTCCTGCTACATAATCAATGGAAGCATCTAATGCAAACTCAGGAAATCTATATTTAGGCACCACTGCAACACTATCTTTTTTATTCATATGCTTTTAACCCCACAATCTCTCGTCCATCTGCCATTTTCTTTAATAACGGAACTAATTCATCCATAAGCTCCAATTCTTTTTGTGTTCGTTCTCTCCAGCTAAGATTTAGAGGTTCCAGTAAATCAATCAATTTCTCTCCATCAAAAATCATTCTTTCCATAATTCCATTAACAAAAGTTTTTAAAGACTCAGGCTCAATCCCGTATCTCTGAGATATAGAAATAAGCTCCTTAGAAGATTTTTCAGTTTTAAATTTTTGATATCCCTCCATTACTTCCTTTTCACTTAAACCTTTATTCTCTTCTGAAGACTTAATGAATCGGTCAAGCTCTTCTATATATTCTTCAATATCTTTCCTTTCATCCATTAAATTGGAAGTGGAAGCAATCAAGTCAATCAGTTCTTTTTTTGTCATTTTTTCTTTCTTCGGGACATTAGATTGAGTATATTGAGAAATAAGCGCCATAATGTAATCATAATCAATAATAGCAGATGAAAATAAAACAAATTCAAAGTCCAACCCCTCTACTTCAGGAGATATACTATGAGCTTCTTTTTCCTGCTCAGCTTTTAATCTTCCGGCAATATCTAAATATGCCCCTCTAAATGCTCGAAGTGTATCTTCCGGCAATAAAGCCTCAATATCTGCTACTTGTTCCTCTTTTATATCTGTGTATTGATCAAGCTGTGTTTTCAACCTCTGTATCTTTTTAAATTTATCAATAAATATGGCACGAGCCGTATCGCCTTTCAGATTACTTACTGCTTCAGGCCTACACTCAAGTCCTTGTGCATTCATAAACTGCTCAAGTTCATCTACTGCTTTTTCCAACTTTTTAGTCATGGTAGGAGCCGGATCCACAAGCCAAATTTCTTTGACTTTTTCACTATTTTCTTTTCCTGAAAACAGTCTGATTGCTGCATCAACCTCATCTTCATGTCCTCTAAAATCAATAATATTGCCATAAGGCTTTGTAGTATTAAGCACACGATTGGTTCTTGAAAAGGCTTGGATCAATCCATGTTGCTTCAAATTTTTATCTACATATAAGGTATTTAAATATTTAGAATCAAAGCCTGTCAAAAGCATATCTACCACAATCACAATATCTATTTTATTTTCATGTGGATAATCCGCATTTGGATATTGTTGATCCTTGATCCGTTTTTGTACATCTTGATAGTATAAATCAAAGTCATTGATATTATGATTTGTTCCGTACTTTAAATTGTAGTCGTTGATAATTTTCTTCAATGCTTCTTTTTTCTTGTCCGGCTCTTGTTTGTTATCTTCTTTTTCTTGCACAAGATCCTCTTGCAGTTGTTTCACATCCTTATTACCTTCAGCCGGAGGCGAAAAAACGCAAGTAATATTCAGTGGAACAAAATCTGCATCTAGGTCTAAATATTCTTTTTGTACCTCATCAAATAAACTATAGTATTCTATTGCTTCATTAATACTTGCTGTTGCAAAAATAGCATTATAACGTCTATTATATGTTGCTGCATCATGCTTAGACAAAATAGCTTCTACAATTTTCTTTTTGCTTATCTTTGTATCTGCTTTTGCTGCAATATGAGTATCATCAGGCTTAAAATAGTCAATATGAAAACGTAAAACATTACCATCATCAATCGCATTTGTGATAGTGTAAGCGTGAAGTTCCTTTTCAAAGACATCCTTTGTGGTTTTATAAGAGCCAATTGTTCCATCGACTTGTTTATAATTTGAATTTTCTTCAAAAATTGGTGTACCTGTAAAACCAAACAATTGTGCTTTAGGAAAGAAAGTCTTTATTGCTTCATGATTATCTCCAAATTGCGAACGATGGCATTCATCAAAAATAATAGCCATACGCTTATCCTGAAGCTTTAATAGCCTTTCTTTAAAAGTCAATTCTCCTCTTTTTCTTTTTTCTTGATTACGTTTACTGTCGTCATCAAGTGCAAGTCCAAGTTTTTGAATTGTAGTAACTATCACTTTGTCCTTATAATCATCAGATGTGAGACGCTTAACTAAACTCTCTGTATTTGTATTCTCTTCCACACACCCTTCTTGAAATTTATTAAATTCTATGCGAGTCTGTCTATCTAAATCTTTTCTGTCCACTACAAACAAACACTTTTCAATATCCGGATTATCTTTCAAAAGTGTTGATGTCTTAAATGATGTAAGAGTTTTGCCACTACCGGTAGTATGCCAAATATATCCATTCCCTCGATTTTGCTCAATACAATCCACAATGGCTTTCACAGCATAAATCTGATATGGCCGCATAATCAACAATTTTTGCTCACTCATTACCAGAACCATATATCTGCTAATAAGTTCTCCAATAGTACACTTAGGCAAAAAATAATTTGCAAATTCATATAGATTGGTTATTTTATTGTTATTCTGATCTGCAAATTCATAGATAGGCAAAAATCTCTCATCCGCATTAAATGAAAAATGCTCCTTGCGATTATTGGCAAAATAATAGGTATTAGTTTCATTGCTAACAATAAAAAGCTGAATAAAACAAAGTAGAGAATTTGTATACCCATTCCCCGGATCATTTTTATAATTCACTATTTGTTCCATCGCTTTTTTAGGTGTTATTTGTAAAGTCTTTAACTCAACCTGAACTACCGGGATACCATTAATAAGCAAAATAACATCATAGCGATGGTTACTATTTTCTGTATTAATACGCAACTGGTTGACTACTTCAAATTCGTTTTTGCACCAGTTTTTAAGATTCACAAGCGTATATTGCAAAGGAGTGTCATCATCTCTTTTGAAAGTATTTATTTCTCGGAGCTTTTTTGCGGTCTCAAAAACATTTGAATTTATTATGCTGTCACGCAGCCTTATAAATTCAGAATCACTTAACTTCACACGATTCAACATTTCAAAATGCTTTCTGAAATTTTCTTCTAAGGAAAATTTATCTCTAATATCTTCACGATAAACATACTTTAAATCTATCAACTTTTTGATAAATTCATTCTCTATTTGTCTTTCAGTCTTCATACTTATTATCCTTTATCTATACTTTAATTCATAGACTTTAATGATGAAATCAGTTTCCGGTCTAAGTTTTTCTTTCTGCAAAGTTCCATCAAAGCATATCTTGCTATCTAATTAGGTCTTGACCGGTTGTTCTCCCAACGATTCACCGAACCGAAACCGACATGTAACTCTCTGTCCAACCTCTCTTGAGATAAATTTAATTCATATTTATATTATATATCATATAATCCTGCTGTTTGCATAATAGAGAATACGCACCGGAATGAAGTTCCTTTTACGAAATCAGCCCGTATACTTCCTGTACGCATACTTTCCCAGACGGTTATTGGTGAGATAGAAAAAAGGAACAAGCAGCTTTTTCCACCCAGGCAGCATATGCCTCATCTCATCAGTGAAATTGATACAGTCCAGCTGTTTCCATGCCGGCGCCAGCCGTACCACTTCGCTACCGTCCGTCACACCCCATTTAAACTCCGCCTGCATACGTTTCAATACGTCATGGCGGGACGACCGGTGCACAAGTCCTTTATACAGAAGGTCGAAATGCGCCTCCAGCTCATCGAACCCTTCTGACAGAATCGAAAGGAATTTTTGTACTTCCGCTTCCTCCCAGTACATCATCACGCCTTCTGAAAGGATAAGCAGCCTGCGGCCCTCGCGTTCCACTTTTTCCGTCCATGACGGATCAAACGCCGACCCGGAAATACAGGTTACACGCTCCGATTCCGCAAGGAACTGCTTTCTCAGATCGATCACCTCCGGCACGTCCAAATCATACCAACGCACCTGCCCGTCATCTACGCGGTCAAACCGGGTATCCAGCCCGCAGCCCACAGATACCACCACACATCCCGGGTTATCCGCCATAAACCGCTTTACCTCACGATCCATCAGCTTTGCCCGTGCCAATACTCCATAATATGACATCCATACCCGGTCAAAAGCGGAAAAATCGTAATCCATACAGCTGATTATTTCCGCCGCTTTCCGATCATTCAGAAAAGGATGGTTGCTTTTCGCATCCTTGGCACGCATATACAACGTAACCAGAAGCGTTTCAGAAATGCCGCTTAAATCAATTTTCATAACCCCTCCTCAATTGATAACATATATCATTTAACTAATTATACCTCATCCTTCTGTCCTGTTAAACCGCAGGCAGATGCTGAATGGAATACGCGGCCCGCACATTTCCCTGTTATTCCTCTTACAGCACTTCCATCTTCCTCTTCCGGAGAAAACATGGTATGGCAGCACATAAAAAAAGAAACCGGCTTAGGCATTCTGCGAATACAACCCTTTCGGCAGCAATATAAAAGGCCCGCGCCATATCTGCAGATAGATACAGCACGGGTCCTTTATATGGAAAATCGTCAGCCAAGGAATTTCTTTACGAGGCCCTTATGAATTTTTACGCCATAGGGAAGGGCGTCATGGTTGAAGTGCATGGCGGGATCATGAAGTCCCGGTTCCGCATCTTCGCCCAATGCGATGAATCCTGTTTTCAATTCCGGTTTCATTTTCGGATACCAGAAGAAGTCTTCCCCTCCCGCGGTGACGATCGGAGGGATGCAGGCTTTCTCACCAAGTTCGGATGTAATCACTTCCCCGATGATTTCCGTGATTTCAGGTGTGATAATGGACGCCGGTGTCTGATGCAGAATGGTGAAGCCTGCTTTCGCGCCAATGGAAGCGGCCGCATTTTCCGCTGCGCCCCGCAGTTTTTGAATCATCAGTTCCATCACGTCATTGTCCCGGCTGCGGAGATCGAACGTAATCGTCGCTGTACCGGGAACCGCGTTTGCCACACCTGCGTCCGCATGAATCTGTGTCGCTTTCATATTGCACACCACATTGGAATTGAAGCGGAGAGCATTGGCGGATTGTACAATGAGGCATGCCGCGTCAAGCGCGCTGGTGCCGAGATAGGGTCGGGCCCCATGGCTCTGCACGCCTGTGATGTCGATCCTCACATGGGTAGCGGCACTGTAATACAAAGCAGGAGCCGCTTCTCCCACACGGCACTCCTGGATGGGACGTCCATGCATGCCGATGAGGATTTCAATATCGTCAATAACACCGCCTTTCAGCATGGAAAGAGCACCTTCAGTCGTTTCTTCCGCCGGCTGGAAAAGAAGCTTCAGTTTCCCTTTCCTCACCAGCTTCTCTTCCATGATTTCTTCCGCCGCCGCAAGAAGCATGGCCATGTGTCCGTCATGCCCGCAAAGGTGGGCGGCGCCGCCGTCTTTCGTCCCAAGAGCATCCATATCCGCGCGAAGGCCGAGAACAGGTCCCGGTTTACCACTGTCACAGACCGCGACGACGCCTGTCGCCCCGCCGACCTGTGTTTCTACTTCATAACCGAGCTGTTTCAGCACATCCGCCACATAAGCGGAAGTTTTAAATTCTTTCATCCCTATTTCAGGAATAGTATGAAGATAGTTAAAATGGGTAAATACATCTGCCATGATTTCCTCCTTTTCTCTTGCGTAAGACAATCAATTAAAGAACGGCATAAGCAGTTTCATGATAAACATACCGATGAATGCATTGAAAATACTGATCACCATAAGCAGGGGCCAATATTTTTTCGGTACATCGGCAAGGCCGAGGAGCCGGCCCATGTACTGGATCTGGGAAGCCATCAGGATCAGCGCAGGCATGAGAATCGTCACATGTTCCCCATTGATGATGCCCGACGCATAGAGAGAAGCTGCCACACCTACCCCTGCAGAACAGGACAGCCAGGTGGTCAGAAGAATAACGAAAGACTGTCCCGGCAGGCCGAAGATACCCATGATGGGCCCCAGCCAGTATCCAAGGAAATCCATAACACCGAGAATATTTAAAATATAGGCGATGACATAGGCCATCAAAATATTCGGTACAAGGTTCTGTGTAGCCAGATTCCAGCCTTTTCTGGCGCCGCCGATGAAGATATCAAAAACATTAGGCTTTATTTGTACCGGTCTCGTTTCAGTTGTCATTTTTGAAATCTCCTTTATAAATAGTATCAAGAGCAAAGCGGCAAATCATGGCACCGACAAATTTCATGACCATAATGATGATAACAGGGACAATGATCGGGCAGAGGATAAATCCGAAAAGCGCACCTGCAATAGCAAAGTAATTACTGATCGTCCCCGCTCCGGAATACTGCCACGCTGCAATGATGGTCTGTTCTCTTTTATCAATAAGGCCGTCATCATATAATTCTTTGGTGAGAGCCGCGCCGGCATCGGTACTCTGCAGATCGGTAATCAAAGCCAGTCCGACGAGGCCGGGTACATCCATCAGCGGTTTAAAGAGCGGCGTCATCAGTTTTTGCGCCGCGGAAAGAGCGCCATAATGATCCAGCACGTCTACAACACCGATGGCCAGCATAACGGAAGGAATGAGTGACAGCGCGAAAATAAATCCTCCTCTTGCGCTTACCCCGCCCATACCGACAAAAGTTGCTTTTGCCGGATCTTTCATCGTACCGAATTTACCGATGAGCGTACTGTAATCAAATGCTTTGAGCCATTCCGCCCCCTGTACCGTGGCAAAAACCCCGGCAAAGAAAAGGATACCGAAAGCCAAAGCAAGCATTCCTTTCCATCCCACCTTGGGCAATGCGGCAGCCCCGCTTACTTTTTTCTGTTCTTCTTCCATAAATAATCCTCCTAACACTCCACTGCATCAAAACACAATACAACAAACTAAACATTCCTTCCGTTCTGCTATGCTCCATTGACCTCCTATCTCTGTACCGACGAAAGAAAAACAAATAACCTTTTAATGGTTAAAAGATATTATAAACAATCATCTTTCACATGTCCACGTAAATCACAGGAACGCTCCGAAAAGTCCATCCTTCCCCCTTGCCCGGTTTTCTTTCCTGCAAATCTTGATTTATTCGATAAAATCATCTACAATAGTAAAGTACAATTTTATATGCGGGTGTAGTTCAATGGTAGAACATTAGCTTCCCAAGCTAAATACGTGGGTTCGATTCCCATCATCCGCTCCAAACCGGCTCCCTTTGCGGAGCTTTTTTCTTTGAAGAAATACAAAAACGCGCCTCCTGCTTTTCAATTTCAGGACACGCGTTTTCTGTTTTATATGCTTACTTTTCTATTCTTAAAATACATCTTTCACTACGATGGTTTCTTCACGGCTAGGCCCCACGGAAACGATGCCGATGGGGACGCCGATTTCTTTAGAAATATCCGCCAGGTATTCTTTGCAGAGCGCTGGAAGCCGGTCATAGTCACGGATGGCGCTGATTTTTTCTTTCCATCCTTTGTAGGTTTTATAAATCGGAGTAACTTTGGAGAGGAATTTCAGATCTGCCGGATATTCTTTAACCGGTTTTCCTTCATATTCATAGCCGACACAGACTTTGATTTCTTCCAGCTCGTCTAAGATATCCAGCCGGGTAATCGCCAGATAATCGAAAGAGTTCAGCGCCGCCGCGTAACGGACGGCACGGGCGTCAAGCCAGCCTACACGGCGGGGACGGCCGGTAACCGTACCGAATTCATGAGCAATATCCCGGATACGGTCGCCAATTTCATTCACCTGTTCCGTCGGGAACGGCCCTTCTCCGACACGGGTGCTGTATGCTTTCACCACACCGAAGATATTCTGCATCATGTGCGGCCCGATGCCTGCGCCTATACATGCGCCGCCTGCCGTCGGATGGGACGATGTGACGAAAGGATAAGTACCGTTGTCGCAGTCGAGCATAGATGCCTGGGCGCCTTCAAAGAGGACATTCTTTCCCTCCCTGACCAAAGTCTGGACAGTGTAGTTCGTATCTTTCACATAGGGTCGGAGCCTTTCCGCATATCCCAGGTAATCAATCAGCATCTGCTCATAGTCGAAGCCTTCCATATCGTAAAGTTTTTCCAGGAGCATGTTCTTTTGCTCCACATTGTACTTCAATTTCTCCGCAAAAACTTCTTTATCCATAAGGTCGCACATACGGATGCCGATGCGGTTGATCTTGTCCGCATAGCACGGCCCGATCCCGTTTTTCGTCGTCCCCAGCTTCCGGCTGCCTTTTCTCATTTCTTCCGCTTCGTCTAAGCGGATATGGTAAGGAAATACAACTTGCGCACGGGTGGAAATCTGGAGATGCTTTGCATTAATCCCCTGAGCCTCCAGCTTTTCCATTTCCTCAAGGAAACTCTTCGGATCGATGACGACGCCCGTGCCGACGACACAGATGGTGCCGAGATACATAATGCCGCTCGGCATAAGGCGCAGCGGATAAGCTTTGCCGCCGGTCACAACCGTATGTCCCGCGTTGTTCCCCCCCTGGGAACGGACAACGACGTCAGCTTTCGCCGCCAGGTAATCTACAATCTTTCCTTTTCCCTCATCGCCCCACTGGGCACCAATGACCATAGCTGTTGCCATTACACATTTTCCTTCCTTTTAATAATACAGTGATTCTTTATCGCTTCTCTCCGGCTTCCATTTCCTCATCACGGCTATAGATTCTTCGCTAACGCTCTGAATGACGCCTTACCGTCCCCCGTCATTCAGAGCGGGCACAAGAGTACTTTGTGGAAAAGCCGGTAAACGGAATGGTGACACAGAGCGATGAATCTGCTATCCCTCATGACTCCCACGGTTTTCCATTCTCCTCATCATGGCTATAGATTCTTCGCTGCTGCTCAGAATGACGTCTTACCGTCCCCCGTCATTCTGAACGGGGCAAGAATACTGTGCAGAGAAATCGATAAACAGAATGATGAAACGGAGTGAAGAATCTATTACACCCTTGACCCCTACGGGATTCTCCCCCCCTATCACAGTTATAGATTCTTCGCTAACGCTCAGAATGACGTCTTACCATGAGTGTTACTCCTATCCGCAGGCAAAAAGAATGGCAGAAATCCAGTAAATGCCTTCCTCTGCTTCTTACAAGCCAAACCGGGCGAATATTTCATCTACATGGATAAGCATGGGTTTGTAATCGAAGCACTCTTTGATTTCTTCTTCAGACAGATATTTTCTCACATCTTCGTCTTTGCAGAGGTTTTCATAGAAACCTTCCCCCTCAAGCCAGCGTTTCATGGCGTTTCTCTGCACCCAGCGGTACGCGGTATCACGGTAAGCGCCTTTGGACACAAGGGCAAGCAGAACGCGGGGACTGTAAATCAATCCGCCGGTCATGTTCAAATCTTCCAGCATTTTTTCCGGATACACAAGGAGTTTATCTACCAGATCGGTCGTCTGTGCCAGAATATAATCCAATGCAGTGGTCGCGTCAGGAATCATGACACGCTCCACAGAGGAATGGGAAATATCCCGTTCGTGCCAAAGCGGTATATTTTCAAAAGCGGGAAGGGCGTACCCCTGCACGAGTCTTGCCATGCCGCAGATCCGTTCTGATTTGACAGGATTTCTTTTGTGGGGCATGGCGGAGGATCCTTTCTGCTTCGGACTGAAATATTCTTCCGCTTCTCTTACCTCCGTTCTCTGCAGATGGCGGACTTCCAGGGCGATCTGTGCCAATGTGCCCGCGATAACGCCGAGGGTGGTAATGTATTCCGCATGATGATCGCGCTGTACGACCTGGGTCGCTACGATTTCCGGGGTCAGTCCCATTTTTTTGCAGACGTATTCTTCCACATACGGATCAATATCCGCATAAGTACCGACAGCACCGGACAATTTCCCCACTGCCATTTCGGAAGCGGCCCGTTTCATTCTTTCGATATTTCTTAAAGTTTCGCTGTACCACAGGAGAATTTTCAACCCGAACGTGGTCGGTTCGGCATGGACGCCATGGGTACGGCCGATGGTGGGTGTATATTTAAATTCCACAGCCCGGCGTTTCAGGACTTCCGCCAGTTTTTCCAGACCGGCAATAAGCACGTCAGACGCCTGCTTGATCTGCACATTGAGAGCCGTGTCTTTCACATCGGTAGAAGTCATGCCCATATGGATGTACTTCGCTTCATCGCCCACATATTCTCCGACGGCAGAAAGGAACGCGATGATATCGTGATTAATTTCACGATCAATTTCATGAATGCGTTCCACATCAAAATTCGCTTTCGCTTTGATCACTTCCACCGCTTCTTTAGGAATACGTCCCAGCTCCGCATTGGCTTCGCACGCAGCGATTTCCACATCAAGCATGGTCTGCCATTCATTTCTTTCATCCCAGATTTTTGCCATTTCCGGCCTTGTGTACCTTGGAATCATTTACATATCCCCTTTCGGTTTTCCTTCCCTGGCACAGATTTCTCTGCCCACCACCACTCCGGCCGCCGAGGCCTGGACAAGCCCTCTGGTGATGCCGGCTCCGTCGCCGATAGCGAAGAAGTTTCTGAATTTCGTTTCCAGCTGGTTCGTCAGCGCTATGCGGGAAGAATAAAACTTCACTTCCACGCCGTACAGAAGAGTGTGCCTGGAATTTGCTCCCGGCGCCACCTGATCCAGCGCTTCGAACATCTCCATGATATCCTTTAAAAAGCGGTATGGCAAGACTAAAGATAAATCTCCCGGCGTTGCAGACGGCATGGTGGGACGGACAAGGCCGCGGCGTATCCTTTCTACCGTAGAACGGCGGCCGTCGCGAAGATCCCCCAGCCTTTGCACAATCGGTCCCGCACCGAGCATATTTGCCAGAGATGCGATATATTTCCCATAAGAAATGGGTTCATTGAAAGGGCTGGTAAACTGTTTGGAAACAAGAATGGCGAAATTCGTATTTCCGCTCTTCTTATGGGCGAAAGAATGGCCGTTCACTGTCTGGAGCCCCGCATTATTTTCCGTCACCACGAAACCGTAAGGATTCATACAGAACGTGCGTACCCGGTCATCAAAGGAACGGGAGAAATACACCAGTTTCGATTCGTAACAGATTTTTGTAATCGGTTCATACACTTCTGCGGGAGATTCCACACGGACACCGATATCCACCGCATTTGACTGCGTCTCCAAACCGAGCGTGCGGGCTTCTTTCATAAACCACTCCGCCCCTTCACGGCCGGGTGCCGCCACAAGATACTTGCAGTGATATGTCTCCCCGCCCGCTTCCACACCGAGAACTGTTCCGTCTTTGTCCGCAAGAATTCTGTCCGCCGCTGTTTTGGAAATAACGGTCACATTAGACGGAAGAGAATCACGCATATTGGCAAGAATGACGCTGTTCACGTCCGTACCGAGATGGCGGATGCGGGCAGGGATAAACATAAGATCCGCCGCGGCGGATTTCCGTTTCAGTTCATGTATTTCCTCGGCAAACTCATCGCCGTATACCTTTCTTTCTGCCCCGCCATACTTGCAGTACACCGAATCCACATAGGAAATTAAACCGGCAAGCTCTCCTTTATTCATATAATCATCAAGATTGCCACCGTAATCCGTAGTAAGCGTCAGCTTCCCGTCGGAAAACGCACCCGCGCCGCCCCAGCCGCAAACGATATTCGCCCTGCGGTCTTTCGGCGGAGCATTTTTGTCACGATTCAAAGCTATCCGCTCACGGATATCCAGTCCTTTTTCAAGAATCAGGACAGATGCACCGGTATCCGCCAGTTCAAGAGCGGTAAAAATACCCGCCGGTCCGGCACCGATAACTACCACATCATAAAATCTGCTCATTGCCTCTCCTTTTCACAGAATACATCTGCATGAAGCTTTTTTATGGCATAAAAAAAGCCCCATCGGGGGCGAAGATACTTTATATATCCCTTTTAAATTTTACAAGAAGGTTCCCTGTGTGTCAAATAAAAAGACTCTTCCTATCATGGTATAATAAAGATAGTATTCCAATCGTTTTCAGACAGGAGGTTTCCCATGCCCTACATCAACATCAAAATCACACGTGAAGGCGTTACCGCCGAACAGAAAGCAGAACTCATCAAAGGAGCCACGGAACTCCTCGCCCGCGTATTGAACAAAAACCCGAAAACCACAATCGTCATTATTGAAGAAGTAGACATGGACAGCTGGGGAATCGGCGGCGATCCTGTGGAAATCGCCAGAGAAAAAGGGGAAGCCCAAGACGCCAAAATAGCCCGGCTGGAAGCCGACAAAGAAGAGCAGGAAAAAGAATTGGAAAACCTAAAAAAGCTTCTCCTTCAGGACGGCAAAAAAGAAGACATCCCTCCGCTGCCGGAAGAAGAAACAACAGAAGAAACACCGGTTTTCACGCTGAACAATAACGCACTCAAACTGAAAAAGGAAAAGAAAACAAAAAAGAGTAAATCAAAAAACAAAAAATAGTCCCCGCATCCAACAAATATATGAAACGGTTTTCAGATAAAATTGTATCCGGAAACCGTTTTTGCGTTAAAATTTATATTCCACTATACTCTAAGTAAACGCTCTCAGAAAACGTCAGCATACAGACATCAATATCCGCTCACCTCCGGAATCTGCCTACTGTCATTTCTTTTTTAAGGAGCCTTTATGCATATAGACATTTCCTCCCGTTTCAATTATGAACGACTTTTCCGTTTCGTCCTGCCCTCCGTGGTAATGATGATCTTTATTTCCACCTACACCATGGTCGACGGATTTTTCGTATCGAACTATGTGGGCAAAACGGCATTCACCGCGGTCAACCTGATTTTCCCCGCCATCATGGTTTTTGCCTGTGTCGGATTCATGTTCGGCTCAGGCGGCAGCGCCCTTGTGGCAAAGACCATGGGTGAGGAGCAAATGGAAAAAGCGAACCGTCTTTTTTCTCTCATCGTCCTTTCTGCTCTTGCCGGAGGCATATTGCTTTCCGCCCTGGGTTACTTCCTTATGCCCCATCTTGCCGCCTCTATGGGTGCCTCCGGTGAAGTGCTTGCGTGCAGTGTCTTTTACGGCCGCACACTTCTTCTTTCCCTCCCCATGTTTGTCCTCCAGCGGGTATTCCAATCGTTCATGGTTACCGCCGGAAAACCTTCTCTCGGTCTCCGTATGACGATCCTCTCCGGTGTAACGAATATCGGGCTCGACACCCTTTTCATTCTTGTTTTTAAATGGGGCCTCTTAGGCGCCGGCCTCGCCACAGTGCTTTGTGAATACGCAGGCGGTCTTTTCCCTCTGATTTACTTTCTTAAAAGGAATACATCTTCTCTTCAACTGGTGAAACCGGAATGGGATGGTTCCGCACTTTGGAAGGTTTGCACAAACGGCTCCTCCGAGCTTTTGACAAACATTTCCATGTCCTTCGTTTCCATGCTCTACAATTATCAGCTGATCTCCATCGCCGGAACAGACGGTGTCGCTGCCTTCGGCGTGATTATGTATGTGGCATTCTTCTTCGAAGCGATTTACATCGGCTACTCCATGGGAACCGCGCCTATCGTAAGCTACAATTACGGTGCCCGCCAGCCCAAGCGCATTACCCAAACCATCAAACTGGCTGTCTGCTTTGCCGAGTGCATTATGCTGTGCGGCCTGATTCTGGCCGAAGTTTTCCCACATGTGCTGCTGGGTGTGTTCAACGCCAGCCCCACCATGCTGGCCATGGGTATTCTGGCCTTGCGCATTATTGCCATCCATTTTCCGATGGCAGGTTTCAACGTAATTTCTTCCTCCGCGTTCCAGGCGCTGGGGCGCGGCACGCTGGCGCTGTTGGTTTCGGTTATCCGCCAGCTGGTTGTGCTGGTGCCTGCCGCCTGGCTGCTGAGCCACACCGGTAACGTAAACGCCGTGTGGTTTGCTTTTCCCATTGCAGAGCTGGTTGCCGTTACGCTGTGCGCTGTGTTTATGCGCAAGTGCCACCGCGACATTTTGCTGCCAATGGAAGCCGCCCAGAAAACGGCTGCCTCTGTATAAGGAGGGGTTTGTATGCTGCGCCATATCAAACCGGGCATGCTGGTGTTCAGTGTGCTGTACATTCTGCTTGGCCTGCTGTTGCTGCTTGCCCCGCAGGCGGTTGCCGATGTGTTCTGCATTGCGCTGGGCTTGTTGGTGGTTTTGTGCGGGCTGCAAAGCCTGTACGGTTATTTTAAGAAAGATAACGGCAGCATCCGAGCCACCGTCAGCCTGCTGCTCAGCCTGCCCACCATTGCGCTGGGCATGTGGGCACTATTGTGTACCGTACAAAGCGCCATGACCTTTGAATGGCTGTTGCCGCTGCTGTTTGGCCTGATGCTGCTGGTGGATGGCGTGGTGCGCGCACAGTCTTCCTTTGCCCTTGCCAAGCGCAAGGGGCAAAAGTGGTGGGTGGTGCTGCTGCTCAGCATTGTTTCGCTGTTGTGCGGGGCATTGCTGGCGTGTTCTCAGCTGCTGAACAACCGCAACGTGGATCTTTTGCTGCTGTCCGGCATCTTTTTACTGGCAGAGGGCATTTTGAACCTGTGCTGCACCATTTATATTGCGATGGAGTTCCATGCGCTGGACAGGCTGGATGCTGCCAAGGCGGAAATGGAAACCGCTGCCGTACCGGAGCC
>OGRJ01000231.1_pt1 | contig 54312 bp, 50 predicted proteins | sample 1553411 | NCBI WGS metagenome assembly OGRJ01 (sample SAMEA2580084, study PRJEB22360) | human gut metagenome | biome: human gut; feature: human-associated habitat; material: faeces | place: Denmark | collected 2008/2010
GAGCGTCAGCCCCCCCCCCCCGCGGGGGCCGGCGCCCCCAGCCGCTACCTGCAGTCCTACGCGGCGGCCTGACAACGATTCCCTCCCCGCATGACCTCTCTCCTGTCGGCATGCGGGGAGCCCCAACACCAACGACGGGAGAAACACATATGACAGGAGAAAAACATCATGGCCAAGACACAATCCATCACCCCGACCATCGCCGAATTCGATGATTGGGACGAGACCAAGGAAACCGAGGCCCTCGCCGAGGTCGCCAAGCAGGTCAAGGTGCGCCACATCATCAAGAACAACGAATACTGGGCGCTGACACCCGGCGGCACCGTCTACAAACTGCCCCTCTATCTTTCCATCGCCGACTTCGAGGCCCTGTCCGGCGCGTCCACCGACACCGACAGCCTCGACCAGGTCAAACGCATCCTCACCGTGTTCGCCGGCGACGAGCAGGCCAAGCAGCTCGAAAGGGAGCCCATGCAGGTCGCATTCAACCTCATCCAGGATTATGGGGAGACGCTCGCCAAATCGCAGGGCGTCGAACTGGGAAAATCGCAGACTTCTGCCGAATCCTCAACTCCGAAGACGGAGTAAGGATACGCGCCGACTTCGCCCGATTCGGGTGGAGCGTCGAACATGATCTCGGCCGGCGTCTCCCCTACCGTGACGCCATCGACCTGTACACGGCGTTGTGCGGCGACCCGGCCTCCTACACGGGAGCCTCGCTCATCGGCCTCATGTTCCCCATGAGCGCCACCGACATCACCGTATTGCAGCTTATCGGCGCTTCCACGCTGCTCGGCGACGTGGACGGCGAACCCGAAACGGACGAGCCCACCGCCGAGGAGATCCACGAGGCCGAATCTCATATGAGCAAGCTCTTCGGATAAACAACCATCGACTGAAAGGAGCCGTCTTATGGCTTTCGGATCGGAAGTGGGAACCGGCCACGTGTCGATATTCCCCTCGATGAAGGGATTCAGGTCAGCGGTCGACAAGGAGATGCGGGGAGCCGGCAAGTCCGGTTCCAACCGTTTCTCGCAGGCGTTCGGCAACGGTTCGAAAATCGGCAAATCGTTTGGCGGCAACTTTAAAAAGGCGTTCGGCGCGGGTGCCCGGGGCGCTGCCGACGAGGTGCTGAAGCCGTTGAAGCGTGACGTGGCGCAGGCGTCCTCCAAGGCCAGTGCCGCGCTCCTGAACTACCGTCAGGCCACGGTCAACGTGCAGCGGGCGCAGGAGAGGCTCAACGCGGCCATCGCCAAATACGGGCCCGACAGTACTCAGGCGCAGACCGCCTCCATCAACCTCGAGAAAGCCCAGTTGCGTCAGGCCACCGCTCTCGACAAGTCCAACGACGCCGCCGAACGGCTCGCGGACGCGAAGAAGGCGCTCAAGGCCGCCGAGGCCGAACTCGCCAAGGGCACCAACACGGTGTCCGGATCCGTGAAGACGATGGCAAGCTCGTTCAAGGCCGGATTCGCCAGCATCAGCCGAGGCCAGAGCTCGTTCACCGGACTTTCCGGCGCATTGGGTTCGCTCGTGCGAAGCCTGCTCGGCGTGGATGCCATCTGGAAACCGTTGGGCGCGAAGATCAGCGGCTTCGCCAGCACGGCAGTAGCCAAACTCAGCGGCTTCGCCGTACAGGCCGGCGCGAAAATCCAAACCGGCCTCAAAGGAGCCATCAGCGCCGCCCAGCAAACCCTCAAAGGATGGGGCGGCAGCATCGCCGCCACCGTGTCAGGCATCGCCAAACCAATCGGCGCGGCAATCACCGCATGGACGCAACCGATTCGCGACTGGGGAAGCCGCACCGGCAACACCATCAAAACGGCAGTCGCTACTTGGACCGCACCCATTCGATCATTCGGCGGCAAAATCGGCTCCGCCATCGGAGATGTCGTAGGAACAGTAGGACAGAAACTCGCACCGGTAGCCAACGTAGCCAAGAACTACTTCGGCAACATCGCCACTGCCGCCGGCGCGGTGTGGGCGAAGCTCCCGTCCGGCGCGCAGTCCGCTGCGGGAGCCATCGGCGGCGCATTGGGTGGTATGGCCTCAAGCGCTGGGAACGCGTTCAAAGCCCTCGCCTCCACGTCGCTCAATGCGCTCAAGGGACTTTCCACCGGTGCGGTCGCCGCCATCGGAGCAGGTGTGGCAGCCATCGGCGGCACGCTGGTGGCCACCGGCAAGCAGGCGTTGGGCGCGTACGCCACGTGGGAGCAGGCGGTCGGCGGCGTCGACACCCTGTTCAAGGACGCTTCCGGCACCGTGCAGAAGTACGCTGCCGAAGCGTACAAGACGGCCGGCGTCAGCGCGAACGAGTACATGAACCAGGTCACGAGCTTCTCGGCGTCGCTCATCAGCTCCCTCGGCGGAGACACCGCCAAGGCCGCCAAAATGGGCAACATGGCGCTCACTGACATGTCGGACAACGCCAACAAGATGGGCACCGACATCCAGACCGTCCAACAGACGTATCAGAGCCTCGCTCGCGGCAGTTACGCCATGTTGGACAATCTGAAACTGGGTAGACTAGCATTAGCCGCTTAAATTGCTCAGTATAAACCTCGTGAAAACGGTGGAACCCCTACGGTAAGCCGAGGGCAATACCGTGCGAAGCCGACAATTCCCAGTCGGAACGTGTAACGACTATCGAAAGCACGTCATCATGGCGGAAGCGAGTAGAGTACGCCCAAGCGGGCGGAAGTGCGAGGGACGGGTGAATCCCACACGTCGCTCATCGGCCGCAAAACATTAAACAATGGCACTGGTGTGCCGATGGTGATGCCGTCCAACGGGATGCGGTACAACGGCATATCGTAGGTGGTGCCCCCGTCCAACGGGCTGGTGGTGTTCAACGTTGGGTCGGTGGGCGTGCCCGTGGTGGGCGTGCCCCTGACCACCACCAGTTCCGCGCTCTCAACCGACTGCGAGCCCTTCGCATAGCGGCATACGATCAGATCGTTGCGTTTCTGCCCCTGACTGCCGTTCGTGACGATCAGGTCCTCGGGCGTGCCCTGGCTGACGTGACGCCCCTGCATGACCAGCTCGCCCGTGCCGACAGTCACCTTGTTCGCCGAAACGACGGTGATTTCGAACTTATCGTGCACGTCGAGCACATAATCATCCAAACCGAGGATGCCGGCGTTCAATCCTGCGGCCTGTTCCGCCGTGGCGTGCGCCTTGTTCGCATGTCCGGTTACGAGTTCAACCATTCTGCTTGCCTCCGTTCTTCTTCCATGATTCGAAGCTGTTGTCGGCGTCCCTGAGACGGTTGACGTATTCCTGGTGGCAGTTGGAGCAGAAGTAGTAGCCGTGTTGGTTGCCGTCGGCGTCGAGGCGTTGCACGTCCCACCAGTCGTTTTTCAGGGCGTCCGCGTTCGATGGGGTGTACCAGACGAATCTTCCGCATCGGTCGCATTCGGCGACGATGCAGTCGTTGTTCTTGGCCATGACGTTCCTTTCTATTCGGCCTCGTAATCGACGCTTAGGACGCCGCCCGAGACCTTGACGATTTTCTTGCTGATAGTCGCGTTGACGGTGATGCCCGTGAGATTGTCACGTGCGGTCACGGTGTCGCCAACATCGAACACCACGTTCGCGTCGTCGCGGACGGTGACCTTCACATCGCCCTCGGACTGCAGATCCTGTAGTTTCTCACGGGTCTTCTGGTTCAGTTCGGCGGTCTCGGCACTCGAATAGTCGTAGACCTGCGTTATCTCGTCCACGCCCCTGAGCGACTGGGTCTGGCTGACGTTGCCCGCAGCATCCGCGTACCAGTGGACGACCGTTCGACCGGCACCTTCGCCCTTGCCCAGGCCGATGAGATGATTCGGTTTCTTCCATGTGCGGGTCGCGTCGAAATCGATCAAATCGGAATCAATCGAGTCGCCGTAATGCGCGACCGGTCCGGCCCAAATGTTGACCCGGCCGGACGCATAGGCCATTCTGAGCTTCAAACCGCTGGCCGCGCACATCTTCCGCAAACCGGTATACGCATCCACGTAACGGTCGAACTGGTAGGTTTTGATGGTCGGGTCGTCTCCGTCAGGTGGGGCAACCGCGCCGAACACCGTATCAAGCCTCACACGGCTGATGAGCGAGCCGATGACCGAGGAAGCGGAACCGGAAACCGTCAGATAATCCTTGCCCTTGTCCGGCTCCAAAATCTTGTCCGCCAGCACGCCATGCCACGTGCGACCCGAATAGGTGATGGTACTGACGCCGGAAGTGAGCTGGTCTTCCATCGCATCCACGATTCCGCCGCACTCCGAACCATCCAGATACACGTAAGCGCCCGAATCGATCAAACGCGGCACGGTCAACTCGAAATCGTTCTCACCGCTTCCCCATGCGCAATCGAGCGTGTATTCGGCGATGGCCGATGTATCGACGTGCTTGCCGTTGGTGATGATCAGGTCAGCCATGCCGGCACGCTCCTCTCGCGGATCACGGTTAGGTCGAAGCCGAAGCCTTTCCATTGCACTTGGTGCTCACCGGACGGCAGTGGTTCGAAAATGTACGAGCCGGAGCCCATGCCAGTGCCTCTTTCGCCTTTGGCGAACACGTTCGTGAGGTCGCCGTTCTCGGCCGTCATGACAATGCTGCGCTGGCCCTCGACGCTGTTGATGGTCACATACGCGCCACTGGGGATGTCCATATGCAACTCATATGTGTTGCCTCCCATCGTGATCGACGGCTCGCTGACCGGCCCGTAGATCACCATCTCGAACGGCATCGCGGAAACCGCGCTGTTTACGACCGAAGCGTTTCGCGTCGTCGGCATGTAATCATGCGGATAATCATGCGGATAATCCAAATCCAAGCCGGGCTGCAATGCGTCCGACCAGAAATGCTGCACGTCGTCGCGCTTGCGCCACAGGCCGTCGAGCAATGCGACGGTGAGCGTGTATTTCGCGGGGCCGGGCGGGTCATAGGATGGTTCGATTCCGGTGACGAGCGCGGTCTGCGACCAGCCGTCCACGGTGAGCAGACCGGAATCGGCCTTGCTACGGGACGAGGCCACGGCCTTAACGTCCGCGTCGAACAGTTCGCCAGCCACGTCCAGCACGTTGAGGTCGGCGCATGTAGCCTCCAATTGGACGCTTGACGCGTTGAGGGAGGCGGAGTCAATGCCGTGAGCGGCCAACTCCACCTCCCACGCGTGCGTGCGCAATGGTTCGATGCGTTTGACCATGAGCCCCGCAGGGTCGATGAGGTTCACGGTGCGATCCTGTGTAGCACCGCACCGGTAGGTCATTGTCTGCAAACCATGCCTCCAATCAGATGATGTTGAACGCGCGCTTCCACTCGCGCAGGCTCATGGTCGGTGCGTACTTGCCAATGGTCGGCCCCAAATCCTCATGCAGGGATTGCAGATCGGAGCGCAGGCCGCGAATCTCGGTGATGATGGTCGCAAGATCGGCCAGACCGTTGCCGGTGGTGGCCGAAGCGACTGAATCGTCCAATCCGATGGCGGAGCGCAGCGTCATCGGCCCGAAAGCCGATTGGGCGGCATCCGTCACGCCCTGCACCTGCCGGACTATGTTGCGCTGCAAGGCGGGTGTCGCCTTGTCGATGCCCTCGCTGATGCCGGGCGGAATGTAACGACCGACCTCATCCCTGAACACTCGCGACGGGGAATGGATGCCGAGCGCCTCCTTCGCCTTATCGACCAGACCACTCAAAGCGCCCTTGATGTTCGCGTACAATCCGCCGATGGCACCGCTGATGCCGTTCCACAGACCACTGATGATCTGCGCGCCGGCGCTTACGAGCATGCTGCCCGCCCCCGCGAACGCGCCCCGGATGGCGTTCACGATGCCCGATACCAAGCCCCCGACGGCTCCGGCAGCACTGGAAAGAATCGACTTGAAACTGTTCCAAGCGCCTCGCCAGTTGCCGTTGATGAGGTTGGCGACCATACTGATGACACCGGAGATGACGCCGACCACGCCCCGTATCACGCCTTGTATGCCGTTGATGACACCCGACACGTAGGGGAGCATCGCCTGCACCGCAGGCAACAGCATACCGGTGATGAATCCGATGATTGCGCTCACGACACCGCTCACGACGCTCAGGATGCCTTGGATGACGGGCATGAGCTGCTGGATGATACCGATGATGCCGGTCACCGCCCCGGTGACGACCGTGACGATCTGCTGGACGATCGGCACGACCACGGCGACGATCTGGCTGATGAACGACATGAGCTGCTGGATGATGGGCACGAGCAGCGCGCCGATCTGCTCGGCGACCTGCACTATCATGCCGATGATCTGACCGGCGACTGGCAGCAGCGCGGACAGCATCTCCGCCAGCGGGGGCAGCACGCCGGACACGATCTGACCAATGACCGGCAGAATCGCCTCCAGTGCCGCCATGAGCGGTTCCATGATTGTGGGGATGAGCGGCAGCAGCGACTGCATGATCAGGCCGACCACGGGGACGAGCGTGCCCAACGCGTCCGTGATGACCGGCATGATCTGTTTGACTGTAGCCTTAAAGGTCTCGGACAGCTTGTCAAATACCGGCTTCATGGATCGGAGCTCGGCTTTGAACCGTTCAAACAAGGCTCTTGCCTGATCGCCGAACGCTTTCTTGAGCTCAGGAGTCGTGGCAATAAGTGTCCCGATTGCAGCCACCACCATGCCGATAGGACCGCCAAGTGCACTCAACGGTCCAGCCAATCCTCCCAATACGCCGCCGAGTAGTGGAATTTTAGAGAGCAAAGGCGCGATGCCGCCCATTCCCAGCGCTGTGAACGCAGCGAGTGCTGGAGCAATGGCATTGCCGAGGTTCTTGAACACGCTTCCGACGGCATCCACCGCTTTCTGGAACGGTGCCGGTAGGAGATCCACGAGACTGTTGAACAGTGAGGGTATCGCAGAGACGACGCCCCTGGCGATGGCTCCGATTCGGGGCACGATGTTCTTCAACGCGGTGCCGATGGATTCTGCCAATTGCTGGCTGAGAGCGCCCATGTCGGCGTTCTCGTTGCCCAGTCCGGCCAGCCAGTTCTGCCAGGCGGCCTTCATCGCGCCGACCGAACCCTCGATGGTTTTGGCTGCCTCATCTGCGGTCGTGCCGGAGATGCCCATCTCCTTCTGGACTCGGCTGATGGCCTCGACTACATCGGAGAATGAGTCGACGCTCAGGTCGTTGCCGTCCTTGAGCACGCCGGGCAGCTTGTTCGCATCCGAGATGAGGCGTTCCATCTCGCTCTTGGTGCCGCCATACCTGATGTTCGGCAGTGTGCGCTAGGCACTGCCCGCCCCGGAGGGCTGCTGCACGTCTCCGTGCAGAGCAGACTATCTCTTGGCGGGATTCCCTAACCCGTGCTGACATCATCGCCAGTCAGACGTTTCCGGCCATGCATGTCACCGCGTGCGCCAAGGCCGGTACCGTCACCATACAGGCGCAGGGAGCGAACGCGGTGACCACTACGAAGGACAGTGTGATTGCCAAGCTCAAGCCCGGCTTCTGGCCGGGGGTGCCGGTACGAGCCCTGTTCGGCGTCGCCACGGACGGCGCGTGGGGTCTCATCACGGTCAGCACCACCGGTGACGTGACGTTGATTCACCGCTACGGCAGTCAATCCCATACGTGGAGTGTCGTTGACATTTCCGTGACCTATGCCATCGCATAGCTTTCCCTAACCCATCGCACGGCAACATGGAAAGTGCCGTACAGCCGTGGCCTTATCAGGTTCGACCGCATTGGCAGCCTGTGTTTCGCGAGCGGAAACGTGAAATTCGATGGAAGCGGCGATCAGAATTACGTGGCGGCGCAGGAAACCATACCACAGGGTTACAGACCGGTGACAGGAAACACTGCGATAGCGGTGTTCGGCGGAAACTGCACGCTAATCCTTTACAGCGAAAAATCAGGCAAGGTGACCATGCTCGGCAATCCGAACAATGCTTACGCGGGCTGCACCGGCGTCTGGTACACGGATGACCCAATGCCAGCCTAGACGCCGGCGAACCACGTCAAGTAGCCTACTCGATCATCGTTGCTGCCGGAACTGCCAAGGTTCGCGGCTCGTATCAGACCAGAGGGATTGACCACAAGCAGTCCAGTATGGCTACCGCCGTTGCTGACCACCATCGGAACGCCGACCTCTTTTTTAGGTCTGAGGTCGTCGGGCACCGTGTACGGGCAGTTCAACGAGTCCCATGAGCCGCCGCCGAATTTCACGCTCGCATTGACGGCCATGATCGACCCGCACCTCGTGACCTTCCACCCATTCGCGTTGTACAAGACGCTGGGGGTTAGGGAATCCCGTTCAGGCGACCAAGGCTCGTTCCCAGAGGCGTTGCGCGTCTCGCAAAGCCGTGATATCCGGTTTGAGGTAATACTTTGCGGTGGTTTTGATGTCGCTGTGTCCGAGCATTTTGCTCACGATGGCGATATCCGCTCCCGCCGCCAGAGTGCTCGTCGCCCACGAGTGACGCAGGTTGCGTGCGGGCACATACGGCAGATCATGCCGTTTGCACCAGCTAGCGTATTGGCGTGCGGCTTGTGGCGGGGTGAGGGTGCCGATGAGTCGGCCTCCCTCGCGTGGTTTGATTTCGCGCAGTCGTTTGACGGCGAAGCGTGGCAACGGGAGCGTGCGGCGGCTTAATTCGGTTTTCGGCGGCACGACGGCCTCATGCCCGCCCACCCATTGCAGGCCACGCTCGACATGCAGCACTCCTGAGCGCAGGTCAATATCCGACCATTCCAGCCCGTACCCTTCCTCGGTACGCAATCCGCATGAGACGGCGCAGATAAGCCACGCTTCCAAAGGGTGAGCGTAGAAGCCCCGCAACAGCGTGCGCTGCTGACGGATGGTCAATATTCGCGGCTCGTAATGAGTTTTGACCGGCAGTTGGATGTCACGCCTCGTGATGTCCACGTCCAAAAGGTTCCAGCGGATAGCCCGCCTGAGCATCGCGCGTAGTACGGCCCATGCCTTGCGTGCCGCGCCCGCGCTATCGAAACCGGCAAGCCATTTGTCGACCAGTTCCACGCTTATCGCGTCCATATCCGATGCGCCGAACACGGGTCTGACGTGCAACCGCCACGCGCTCTCGTAGCCCACGCGCGTGCTCTCACGCAGATTCCGCGTGCAATACGGCCAAAACCGGTTGGCCCAAAACTCTCGTAACAGCATTTTCAACCTCCAAAACCCACACGCCCGTTGGCCTATCCAACGGGGACGAACGTGTGGGTTTTCCAAAAAAGAGAGGGGAACGGGATGTCCCCATTCCAACAGTTATTCGGTTCCGTGGAATTCTGGAGCGCGGTCATTCTCGCCCTGATCGGGGGCGGCGGCATCGGCGGACTGGTCGGCGCATGGTCGAACAGCAGGAAGAACGAGGCCGATATCGACTCGATCACCGCCGACGCTGCCGACAAGGCCGTGAAAATCCTCACGGACAGCATCATCAGCCCGCTGCGTGAGCAGGTCGCCTACCAGGAGGAGCAGATACGGCATCTGGAGGAGGTGCAGCGCAAGTATTTCACGGCCGTGGCCTATACGCGCAGCCTGTTCCACTGGCTGCAGGATTTCTGCGAACTGGTGGAACCGGATTTTCTGGCGCGTCATCCGAAACCCAGTCTTCCGGATGAACTGCGCCCGGACGTGGCACCCGAAACAATCGAATCCAATAAGGAGGAACAGTAATGACCCAAATCCATATCAGCATCAGGAAGCCGAGGACCGGCGGCCTGGACCCGGTCACCGGCACGATGCGGTTCCGCCCGGTGCGTCGTCATTTCGACGCGGCGAAGAATCTTGTCATCGCGGCTTCGTTCGACGCGGACTTGTCCGAGGACGGTGAGTTGACGGTTGACCTGCTGCCCACGACGGGCGCGTTCGTCTGGCAGGTCATCGAGTTGGCGGACACGCCGCAGGCGTACACGCGTTACGTCGAGGTGCCGAACTCCAAGACCAAGGTCGAATACGCGGACCTCGTGGAAGTGGACGCCGGCACGTTCGTGCCGAAGGACATGGGTGGCGTGGCGGTGAAGATGCGTCCACCGGTCGGCTCGCTGGCGGAGGCGGAGACCGAATCCGACAACTATCCCGGCTACCTTGTCTGGTATCCCGAAGGGGTTTCGACCGCGAAGGCTCGTGAGATTCTGGAGAGTCTGGAACAGTTGCAGGCCGACGCTCAGACCAGTGCGGCAACCACGTTCGCACTGAAATCGCAGGTGGTACAGGATGCGGGCATGGTGTCGGATGCTGCTACTGGTGCGGGTTCCAACCCGGCCCGCTGAGCCGGCCGACGGGCTCCGGCTTCCAGCGTGACCGCTGACGCTGACGCTGCTCGCCAGTCGATCCGGTCGAAGCAGACCGAGGCCACCGCCGCCATTGATAAGGCCGTGCAGTCCGTGCAGGACAAGGCCAAGTCGAGCGTGGAGAACATCCAGCAGGCAGAAGACGATGCGAAGAACGATGCCGGCACGCATGACGGTGCGGAGTCCGGCACCCAGACCGGTGAAGGCTCCACCACAGGAAACACCACCGATAATGTGACCGACGCTGATAGCGAGCCCGTCGAGGAGTGATGCCTTATGGCTGTGTTTCTGAACGGCCAGAAAATGGCCAAACCATTGATGAACGGGGTCGTATGGAACGCGTTGTATAACGGCCGCAGACTCTGGGCGACTCCGGCTGACACGGTGACGGGCGTGGAGATCCTCGCATCGGACGGCAGTCCCGCACCCACCGTGCTGTCCATCGGCGGGAGCGTAAAGTTGGCGGCCCGCGCCACTTACGCTGACGGGCACGTGGGCGATTTGCTGACCAGTGAGCATGTGTTCTTCAGATCGTTGGACGATTCGGTGGCCACGGTCAGCGGGAACACGGTCACGTGGAAGCATGGCGGTACCGCGTTGATCACCGCGAAGGTCGGCGGTTTCACTTCCGCCGTCGTGTCGATTGCCTCCGCCTACGCGCCGGAAAGCATCAGGGTCACGGACGATTCCGGCCAGCCGGTCGATGCAGTCACCCTGCGCGTGGGCGAGAGCAGGAACCTCAAGGTGACGGTCCTGCCCGATGCGGCATCGCAGGAGTTCACGGCCAGCGCCGCCAGCCCGGATATCGCCGTGGTTGGCGACGCGAAACCGACCGGCATCACCGTCACCCCGGAATCGTTGACATTGAGGGTGGGCGAGACAGCCAGCCTGAACGTCAACATCCTGCCGGATTACGCGCCGCAGGAATTCGCCGCGAACATCCTCGACAAGACCATCGCAACCATCAACAGTAAGGAGTAACCATCATGAACGAATCTTTTAGGGGGGGGTGGCCGTATCCGGCCTGACCCCGGGTGACACCAGCCTAACCATCCAAGCCGGCACTGTCTCGAAAACCATTCCAGTACGCGTGTTACCCCCGATCAAGAACATGTGGCTGAAGATACCAAACGGTACGCAGAATGGCGTGACGTTTACGGTCGCCGCCGACGGTGGCATCCACGTGAAAGGCACCAGCACCTCGTCAATCGGGCGTGCCGATCAGGGTAGTACGGATAATACGCCGTTGCCAGCGGGACAATACACGTTATCCGCCGCGAACCTCCCCGACGGAATCATCCTATTCGTAGCCGTTACCACAGGCGGCAAGACCGAATACAAGGTGCTGGACAATCAAGTTCACAATTTGGCTGTCACGTTCACGGTATCGGAAAACAGCACCTATCAGTGCAAGGCCGGAGTGAACAACGGCAGGCCCGTTGACGCGACGGGGTATCCAATGCTGGGGTCAAACCGCAGCGAAGCACACGCGTACAAGCCATACGCATAAACCGGAAGCCCCATGAACAGGGGCTTCCATTATTTCAAGGAGGCCCCTCATGGGTATTTCCGTAACCGGCGTGAAACCCGGTAACACAACGGTCACCATCAACTCGAAAACCAGTCCGAACATCAGCAAGCGGATTCCAGTCACGGTGAAATCCCGTAACCTGCTCGCCTATGGTCCCGCCGAGGGCAACGGTTTGACCGCCACCGTCAACAGTGACGGGTCATTGCACGTCACCGGCACCGCCACTAGGCAATGGCGCGGCTTGTCGTGGACGTTCCCATGCCTGGTACAGGGCACCGTGAAATTCAGCGTCACCGGTGGTATCTCCGGCTTGGTCTGCAACGTCAAATGCCTCGACGCCAACGACAATCAGCTTGGAGAACAGATAAACACCAATAACAGTGTCATGGCAATCCCTGCCGGCACCGTCAGCCTGTTCCTCAACGTCATCTCCGCCGAGACCACGCCCACCGCGAAGGACAGCGACATTCGCGTCCAATTGGAATCCGGCGACACCGCACACGATTGGATGAAACCCGACAACACAAGCCTTAAGGGGGGGGTATGAACTAGCGAACCTGTATCCGCGTGTCACCGGACTGCCTAAAACATTAGGCACCGACCCGGGTGTCGTGGTCACGGAACCATCTCCGGGCACGTACCGGTTCAAAGGCTCCACCACGCAAAAGGTTGACTCGTGGAATGACCTTCCGAGTTCGGTGCATGTTGACGCGGGAACGTACACGATGGATGCCACAGACTGGCCGCTGGGCAGCGACTCATGGCTGTTTGGCTTACAGACCAAACTCATCCCCGATGACGGCAGCGGGCAGACAGACGGGTTCACTCCCCGCAGCTACGGGGCGCGAACCTTGAAGGCCGGAACGCTGACCTTCAACATTTTCCTCAACACCACGGGCGAGGTCGATAAGACCTTCACTCCCCGCCTGTACAAGCTCGACTGATTTTAGCCCCACACCATACCGTGTGGGGCTTTTTCATTGACGGCCCCGAGTGGGCCGTGACAATCCTGACCCACGACCGTGGGCCACAAACAACAATCCATCCCGAGAAAGGGGACATATGGTCAATAACAAGGACAAGCCGAAGCCATGGCATAAGCGCCTGTTCGCCAAGGTCACGGCACTGGCCGCCGCCATCTGCATGATGCTGCTTCCGGCGACCGCGCACGCGGACATGCAGGGCGTGGACATGTCCAACTGGCAGTGCGGCGCGGACGTGTACAACATGCAGGCCGATTTTATTGTGGTCGGCACCACATGGGGCACGGGACAGGTATACAACAAATGTCTCGTGTCCGGTGTGAATACGGACGCCAACCGTATGATCGCCCAGGCGCAGGCATCAGGCAAGAAATTCGGCCTGTATCACTACGCGATGGGAGGCAACCCGGAAGCCGAGGCCCAATTCTTCTGGCGGAATACGTCGAACTACTGGCGTCACGGCATCGTGGCGCTCGACTGGGAGATGGATGATAACCCCGCATGGGGCAACTGGGACTGGGTACGCCGGTTTATGACTGAGTGCGAGCGGCTTTCGGGTGGTGTGCGTCCGTTGCTGTACACGGCTCCTGTCGCGGGCACCATCCCTAGCGACATTCGCGCCAAATACGGTTTATGGATTGCCCAGTACGCCAACACGTCTCCGACAGGCTATCAGGCATCCCCGTGGATGATCGGCGTGTACGGCGAGGCCATGCGCCAGTACAGTAGTGCGGGCGTGGTCAACACGTGGAGCCCCATCGACCTTAACATTTTCCGTGGCGAGGCATGGCAGTGGGACTTGTACTCCAACCCCGCAGGCAAGACCCAGACCACGACCCCGCCGCAGGCCGAGAAGCCGCCGACCCAGACCGTCGACCTACAGGCCCTCGCCACCGCCGCCATCCGTGGCGACTACGGCAACGGCCAGCAGCGGCGCGACGCGCTCGGCGCGAACTACGACAGGGTCATGGCGATCGTCAACCAGCGACTCAACGGCACCACTACCGTCGTGCCGCAGCAGACCACGCAGGCCAACACGACCCGCGTGACCGTCCGCTCCGGTGACACCATGAGCGGCATCGCCTCGCGTACCGGCCTGTGGCCGCTGTCCGCGTGGAGCGTGCCAAGCGGCAACCTTAACGTGATCTATCCCGGTCAGGTCGTCACCTACAACGGCGGCGGCAGCGTCGCCACCGGCAGCAACGCGCCACCGGCCACCCGCACCGTGACCGTCCGCAGCGGCGACACGCTCGGCGGCATCGCGGCACGCCTCGGCATCGGCTACACGCAGCTCACCGGCTACCACAGCGGTAATCCGAACCTTATCTACCCGGGCGAAGTGCTGCATTACTGATAGCCCGAACCCTACCTAGGAGCCTCGAACCCGACACCGGGCGAGGCCCCCAGGCTCATATTCAGAATCGAGTACACAATATGACTGACGAAAACACCGAACCCAAGACCGCCGGCACGGAGCCGACCGTGACCGATTGGCTGGCGCCCAAAACCGTCATGGAGCTCGCGTCTATGACGTGCTCAAATGGCTGGGCCTCATCGTCCTGCCCGCACTCGCCGTGTTCGTGGGCACGGTCGGCCCCGCATGGGGCTGGCCGCACGTGGACGCGATAGTGACCACGCTCAACGCGCTCGGCATCCTCGCCGGCGCTCTCATCGGCGTCAGCGCCATCAAACAGCGCATCGACCTCGCCGCATGACCACCACACACAGTTCGGCCCCGTCCGGCATCGCAGACAGCTCCATGAGCTTGACTGCGGCCGGACGGGGCCGATTTCGCGTTGTGGCAGAGGGCTTCGCGGGCCCGATTTTTTGCCCACATTTTGCCCACATTATTCCGGTAAACCGAGGGAATACGAAGGAATCGGCGGGAATAAGAAAAGCCGCTCAGCCTTACTCCCGTAAGGCAAAGCGGCTATTTCCAACCCTCGCTCAGCGCAACGCATCTTTTAACTTGGAAAAGAAGCCCTTCTTCGTTCCGGAGGTCGGGCGTGCGCTTACCGCAACATGTTGGGCATCTGTGTCATGTTTTTCTGCGAACCGTTCCATCAAGGCGCGCTCGTCGTCAGTGAGCTTTGTTGGAATCTTCACTGCGATATGCGCCACCAGATCGCCACGCTCGTTCTTGTTGTTAAGATGTGTGACACCCAGATTCTTCAAGGTCACAGTGTCGTCAGGCTGGCTTCCTGCAGGCACGCTCACCGACTGCTTGCCGTCGAACGTGTCGATCTCCAGATCATGCCCCAGCACGGCCCAGCTCATCGGCACCTGGATCCAGCAGTGCAAATCATCACCGTCACGAGTGAAGGTATCGTCCTGAGCGATACGGATATCGACATACAGGTCGCCGGCAACACCGCCGTTTTCACCCACTTCACCCTGATTGGCAAGACGTAGACGGGTATTGTTCGTTACGCCGGCCGGTACGGACACGCCGACATTACGGGTGACGCGCACGCGACCATGACCAAGGCAGGACGGACAAGGATTTTCGATAACGGTACCGTGTCCTTCGCAGCGTTCGCATGGCGCAGTGGTCATCATTTGGCCGAGCATGGTGCGTACCACACGCTGGGCATAGCCTTGTCCATGGCAGTCGGGGCATTGCGCGGGCTGAGTGCCTTTCTGGCATCCTGTTCCGGCGCATTCCTGACATAGACCGAACGTTTTGATCTCAACATGCGCGGTGTCGCCGAACACCGCCGTCTTCAAGTCGATGGTTACCGTAGCAAGTGAGTCACGTCCTGGCTGTGTACGCGGGGTCGGTCCACCGTTGCCACCGCCGAAGGCACCTCCGGTGAACATGCTGAAAATGTCTCCCATGTCGCCGAATCCGCCACCGAATCCGCTGCCGCCCATACCTCCAGCATTTGGATCGTTCGGGTCCACACCGGCGTCGAACATCTGACGCTTCTGCGGGTCGGACAACACTTCATAGGCGTTATTGACTTCCTTGAATTTGTCTTCGAATTCCGGACCTGCGATATCGGGATGATATTTGCGGCTCATCTTTCGATAAGCTTTTTTGATCTCGTCGTCGCTTGCGGAGCGGTCTACGCCCAGCACTTCGTAATAGTCCGTCACGGTTGTTCTTTCTCCCTATTGCTTTTCGCGTGTCATTGTGCCATAAGGCGGGGTCAGCTGTTGGTTTGGTTTTCGTCGTACGCCACGAATGCGGTCAGATATCTGGCGACGGCACGCACTGCAGCCATGGTTGCCTCGTAGTCCATATGCGTCGGTCCAATGGATCCGACGAAGGCAATGGGCTCGCTGGAATCCTGCGCTGTAATGGTGCGATCGCTGGCTTCTCTCCCCTGTTCTTCCGCAGTCTCGCCTTTTGTGGTGTCGTCAACGGTTGCCGAGGTTCGACCGTATCCGCTGGTCACCACGGATGCATGCAGTAGACCAGGCGTGTGCGTTTCGGATCCGATGGCCACTCCGACTCCATTGGATTGCGTGGTTTCACTCAACGAGCTCATGAGTTTCATGAGCACGACTTGCTCTTCCAACGCATCGAACAATGGTGCGAGATCGGCCACGGTGCGCTGGTGCGCGAGCCGTGAGGTTCCTGCCATGTAGAGTTCGCTCGCGCGCTCGTCGTCGGCCATGCCATCGAAAGCTTGAGCAAGCGTTTCCGCCAATTTGCTGATAGAACGGTATTCCTTGCGGGACGACATTTGCCTGACATAGTCCGCGGTTCGAGTCAAAGAAACGCTGGCGCACTGCGCGTTGATTTCGTTGACCAGATGCGACAGCACCGTGGTGTCCGGCAACTCGGAAACGTTGAGCATATGCTGCGCCACTCGGCCGGTGTCGGTGATGACGACGGCCAACAAGGTGTTGATTGATACGGGAACGATTTCGATATGCCGTAACGTCGATTTCGCCAACGACGGTGCCGCCACGACCGCGACCTGACCGGTGATCTGCGCCAGAAGACGGGCTGCGCGCTGCAAGGTGTCCTGCAGATTGACGGATCCCGACAAAAAACTGTTGATGCCACGGCGTTGCGCTTCGGACATCGGCACCACTGTGGCCAAACGGTCCACGAAGTATCGGTATCCTTTTTCCGTTGGTATGCGCCCTGCTGACGTATGGGGTTGAATAAGGTATCCCTCATCTTCCAAGGCGGCCATATCATTACGGACGGTGGCCGAGCTGACGCCCAGATCATGATCTTTGGTCAAGGTGGTCGAACCAACTGGCTCCTGCGAGCGAATATAGTCCTCGACGACGGCACGCAGTACTAACATACGTCTTGACTGCGTCATGCGTGCCTCCTCTACATATGCGATACGACTCAAATGCTTCTCCCATTGTATTAGCACTCACGCGGCACGAGTGCTAATCGGTTCGCTTCCAGAGTACTTGTTTCTTGTTTTTTCCGATAGCAATCTCCCGAAATGCTCGTCATGCCACCAATCGAACAGGACAATCGCACGAGAATGTTAATTGTGAGCGTTAACAGAACACAAACTACCAAAACACGCCAAAAATCCATCACAACGTCACCTCACGTCGCTACTATGGAAAACGCAATGTGAGGGCGTCGAGCGCTCGGCACAAGCCGGATACGCGGCCCGACCAATTGGAAGGAAAGTAATCCATGACCGAATTCAAGGAGACCGAGCTGGACGAGCGCGCCATCAAGATGGCCAAGGTCCTGTCGGCCGACGCGGTTGAGCGTGCGGGACACGGCCACCCGGGTTCCCCCGTTTCCCTGGCGCCTATCGCCTACACCCTGTATCAGCATTTCATCAAGCATGATCCGAACGATCCCAACTGGGAAGGTCGCGACCGCTTCATCCTTTCCGGTGGCCACGCCTCCCTCACCCAGTACGTCCAGCTGTACTTCTCCGGCTACGGCCTGACCCTGGACGATCTGAAGAACTTCCGTGGCGGCGCTGACACCCGTACCCCGGGTCATCCGGAATACGGCCTGACCCCGGGCATCGAAATGACCACTGGTCCGCTGGGCCAGGGCTTCGCTTCCGCCATCGGTTTCGCCTATGGCCAGCGCTTCCAGCGTGGCCTGCTTGATCCGGAAGCTCCGGCAGGCGAGTCCCCGTTCGACCACAACATCTGGGTCATCTGCGGCGAAGGCGATATCGAAGAAGGTATCTCCGGCGAAGCTGCATCCCTCGCTGCCAACCAGCAGCTGGGCAACCTGACCGTGATCTTCGATGCCAACCGCATCCAGATCGAAGGCGACACCAACCTGGTTCTGGCTGAAGACGTGCTCAAGCGCTTCCAGGCCTACGGCTGGTACACCGACGAGTTCAGCTTCATTCAGCCTGACGGCTCCTACAAGGAGGATGTCGAGGGTCTGGCCGACACCATCGCCAAGGCTCGTGAGGCTGCCCCGAACCAGCCGAAGCTCATCAAGGTCGACACCCTGATCGCTTGGCCGACCCCGGGCAAGACCAACGATCCGTCTTCTCACGGCTCCAAGCTGGGCGCCGAAGCCGTCGCAGGCCTCAAGGAACTGCTCGGCTACGATCCGGAAGAGTCCTTCCACGTCGACGAAGAGGCTCTGGCTCACGCACGCAAGGTTGCTGAGCGCGGTCTCGAAGCCCATAAGGAATGGGACGAGAAGTACAACGCATGGCGCAAGGCCAACCCGGACAACGCTGCTCTGTACGACCGCCTCAAGGCCGGCGAGCTGCCGGAAGGCTTCGACAAGGCCATTGATGACCTCGAGGCAACCTTCGAAGTCGGCAAGGGCGTTGCAACCCGTGGCGCTTCCGGCTCCGTGCTGAATGCCATCGCCGCTGTCATGCCGGAACTCTGGGGCGGCTCCGCCGACCTCGGTGGCTCCAACAAGACCGATCTGAAGGGCGCTGCCACCTTCGCTCCCGCCGAGTGCGCCACCAAGCAGTGGCCGGTCTGCAGCCCGTACGGCCGTCAGCTGCACTTCGGCGTGCGCGAGTTCACCATGGGTACCATCACCAACGGTATCCTGCTGGGCTCCCACACCCGTCCGTTCGGCGGCACCTTCTTCATGTTCTCCGACTACGAGCGTTCCGCCGTGCGTCTGGCCGCCCTCATGCAGATTCCGAACCTGTATGTGTGGTCCCACGACTCCGTCGCCGTCGGCGAAGATGGCCCGACCCACCAGCCGGTGGAGCATCTGGCTTCCTTCCGCGCCATCCCGCAGCTTGAGGTCGTTCGTCCGGCCGATGCTTACGAAACCGCCGAAGCCTACCGCTACTTCTTCGAGAAGAAGAACACTCTGCCGGCAGCCATGGTGCTGACCCGTCAGGGCGTTCCGGTTCTCGCTGAGACCGCCGAGAAGGCCAAGGACGGCGTCAAGAAGGGCGCCTACGTGCTCGTCGATACTGAAGGCACCCCGGATGTCATCATCATGGCCACCGGTTCCGAAGTGCAGTGGGCCGTGTCCGCAGCCAAGACCCTGGCTGACGAAGGCATCAAGGCTCGCGTTGTGTCCGCTCCGTCCCTCGAATGGTTCGAGGAGCAGGACGCTGAGTACAAGGAAGCTGTGCTTCCGGCCTCCGTCAAGGCTCGTGTCTCCGTCGAGGCTGGCGTTGCCATGCCGTGGTACAAGTACCTCGGCTCCTACGGCAAGCCGGTTTCCATCGAGCAGTTCGGCCTGCAGGGCGACGGCGCTCAGAACATGATCGACCTGGGCATCACTGCCGAGCATGTTGTCGAAGCCGCCAAGGCCTCCATCGCGGAAGTCGAAGCCGCCAAGTGATTCGACGGGGAGGGGCACAATGCATGTGCTTCTCCCCTTTTACCGCACAATAGATAAAGATTTGATCCAAAAAGGTATCAAGGAGAAAAACAATGACTGAAGCAACTCAGCGCACCTCTGACTCCGGTGTCTCGATCTGGCTGGACGACCTGTCCCGCACCCGTATTGAGTCCGGCAACCTGCAGGAGCTCATCAAGGACAAGAACGTCGTTGGCGTCACCACCAACCCGTCCATCTTCCAGAAGGCTCTGAGCCAGGTCGGCCCGTACGATGCACAGCTCAAGGAGCTCGGCAAGGTTGACGTTGAGACCGCTATCCGCGAGCTCACCACCACCGACGTGCGTAACGCCACCGACATCTTCCGTGAGATCGCCGAAGCCACCGATTTCGTCGATGGCCGCGTCTCCATCGAAGTTGATCCGCGTCTGGCTCACGAGACTGAAGCCACTGAGAAGCAGGCTGTCGAGCTCTGGGAGAAGGTCAACCGTCCGAACGCCATGATCAAGATCCCGGCAACCCTCGAAGGCCTGCCGGCAATCACCGCAACCCTGGCCAAGGGCATCTCCGTCAACGTCACCCTGATCTTCTCGCTCGAGCGTTATGAGCAGGTCATCGATGCTTTCATCGAAGGCATCGCCCAGGCTGACGCCAACGGCCATGACCTGAAGCACATCGGTTCCGTCGCTTCCTTCTTCGTGTCTCGCGTGGACACCGCCGTCGACAACAAGCTTGAGGAGATCGGCTCCGATGAGGCCAAGGCTCTCGAGGGCAAGGCCGCTATCGCCAACGCTCGCCTCGCTTACGAGCTGTTCGAGAACAAGTTCGCCAACGATCCGCGTTGGGCTGCTCTCGAAGCCAAGGGTGCCAAGAAGCAGCGTCCGCTGTGGGCCTCCACTGGCACCAAGAACCCGGCCTACTCCGATTGCGTCTACGTTGACGAGCTCGTCGCTCCGCTCATCGTGAACACCATGCCGGAGAAGACCCTGAACGCTCTCGCCGATCACGGCAACGGCGCTCCGACCATCAAGGGCACCTACGAAGAGTCCCACGCCATCATGGCCAAGCTCGCTGAGCTGGGCATCGACTTCAAGGCTGTCACCGACAAGCTGGAAGCCGACGGCGTCGCTTCCTTCATCAAGTCTTGGGATTCCGTCCTTACCGACGTCCAGGCCGGCATCGACCGTGTCAACGGCTGAGTTTCTTACTTAGACGTTAGCGATTTAAGCTAAAGAAATTCCCTCTGCCAGAATTCTGGCAGAGGGAATTTCTGCTATTGCTCTACATGTTTTCAGCTTATTTCCAACACAAGGCGTAAAGACGGTAGCCTGGTGGGTCGCTTGGATCGCCTGCGCTTTGCGTCCTCCAAAGGTATAATCGTTGTGAATTCACGACGGAACGATTGATGGCTCGACCCCAAGGCCGGAGCCATCGCAACCCTATTTATACTCAATGTGACTATAAGTATTTGGGGATGGAATGCTGCGATACTGTGCGCGCTTCACACCATGAATACCCTTCAAGCAACCAAGGTCATTATGCCTGATGATATGTGCTCAAGAAATCAGCAATCTCACTTATGGTTTCCTTCAGCATCGTGATACGCGGCAAATATACCACCCTGAAATGATCTGGATTCTGCCAGTTGAACGCACCGCCATGACTAATCAGAATATGCTTGTCATGCAGCAGATCCAACGCGAACTGCTCATCGGAGTGGATATTGAACTTTTTGACGTCCAGCTTCGGGAAGATATAAAACGCCGCTTTCGGCTTAACTGCGGTAACGCCGGGAATTTCATTGAGCATCTGATAGACCAGTTCGCGCTGCTCGTACACGCGGCCACCTGGCTTGATGTAGTCCTTGACGCTCTGATGTCCGCCCAAAGCGGTCTGTACCACCGACTGAGCGGGAACATTCGAGCACATACGCATGTTCGCCAGCATGTTCAAGCCCTCGATGTAATCCTTTGCAATACGCTTGTTGCCGGAAAGTATCATCCATCCAATGCGGTATCCGGCAATCATATGCGACTTCGACAGACCGGAGAACGTCACGCAGAACAGGTCCGGAGCCAGCGATGCGATGGAAATATGCTCCAACCCATCCATGACCAGACGATCATAAATCTCATCGGAGAAAATAATGAGCTGATGTTCCCGGGCAATATCGACAATCTGCTGCAACAGTTCTTTAGGATAAAGCGCTCCGGTCGGATTATTTGGATTGATGATGACAATTGCTTTGGTCTTATCCGTGATTTTAGAGCGAATATCGTCGATATCGGGATACCATTCGGATTCCTCATCACAGATATAATGCACGGCGGTGCCGCCAGCCAAATTCACACAGGCTGTCCACAGAGGATAGTCCGGCGAAGGCACCAGCACTTCGTCGCCGTTGTCCAGCAATGCGGACAGCGACAGATTGATGAGCTCGCTGACGCCATTGCCAGTAAAGATATCGTCGATGGAGACGTTCGGAATATTCTTGAGCTGTGCATACTGCATGATGGCCTTGCGTGCCGAGAACAGACCCTTGGACGGTGAATATCCTTCGGTCTCAGGGAGCTGCTGCGCCATATCATACACAACTTCATCCGGAGTCCGGAATCCGAATGGCGCAGGATTGCCGATATTGAGTTTCAGAATATGCGTTCCTGCTGCTTCCATGCGCGCCGCCTCGTCCGCCACCGGGCCACGAACGTCGTAGAGCACATTGTCGAGCTTATGGGATTTCGTAAAGGTGCGCATGGTCTTTCCTTCTGTTGATTGCGCTGATGCAGAATTGCTATCAGATTGGGTTTCATCAGACTCGATTGCAGGCAAGATGACGGCGTTCTGCTCCATGGGAACGTCCTTTCCCATCAGCCAGTCCTCATTGACCTGCAGAAAAGCCGCAAGGAAATGGGAGATATCGGCACGTGGCACGGTTTTACCGCTCACGTACTGACTCATATGACTTTTGCCAAGTTTGATATTGAACTTCTCAGCCGCATGCACAAAGTCAATTTGTTTGACATTGCGGAATGCCATCGCAACGTTCAACCGGCTGGAGAATGATTCCGTCATACCAGTCCTTTCAGTTCAATTTTCATCAAACACTAGTTCAAATCCTAGCACAAACTACCTATTGAAATCGCGGAAGTTCAATATCAAATGTAACCATTTCGCGTCCGTTTGCAACAAAAGTTCAATTCATGAAGTTCAACTCATGTCATTCTTGAACATCATGAGACATCACAGCAGATTATCTTCAATCCACTGTGCCACACCGTCATCATTGTTGGATGGGCAGATTTCATCTGCGATGTTCAACACATCCGGGTTAGCGTTCGCCACCGCCACTCCCCTTCCGGATTTACATAGCATGGCAATGTCGACCAAATCATCACCGAATGAGACGGTTTTGCTCATTGGCGTCTCAAAATGTTCTGCCAGCAGATCCAATGCATGTTCCTTGTTGGCTTGAGGATTCATCAACATCCACAGCGATCCCTCAGAGATGTGAACGTCAAAGTCGCTGGGCATAAGAGAACCGACCTGATTCCACTGCTCATCGTTGGGGAAGATAATGAGCTTATCGGCGATACCTTCAGGAACATCGTCGAAGTCAGTGTATCGCCAAGTCTGCGTCTTCCAGTATTTGGAGACATCGAAATTGGTGTACCGCACGTCATCCATGACGATGCCGACTTCCATGCCAGGTAGCTCAGCTAATAGATTTTTGCAGACTTCGCAGGCACGTTTCGATGAAAAACCAATTTTCTTGAGATGGCCGTCTTCCGGCAGCGTCGGCGAAGTAAGCATTTCATAATTCGATGATGCCGGATTGAAATCTATCAACGCACCGTTGAGGTAAGCGACGGCGTCGACAGGCAGTTTTTCCACGAATGAAAAGCCGGTGCTGACGGGACGTGCCGTTTCCACGGCGAAAACGATGCCATTGTCGTGCATGCGATTGATCACATCGACGGAATATTGCGTCAGGAAACGTTCCTCGAACGTTTCGCCGTCATGCAGCAGCGTGCCATCCAGATCTGCGATGACCATTGTGGCTTCTTGGGTTTTTTCGATTTTGAGCAACGTCAAGTCAGATCCTTAACTCGTTATGATGCAATTGATATCGCGCTTAAAAAAACCTTCGGCCCATGACCGTATCCAGTCATGGGCCGAAGTGACAAAGTCAATCAACAAAGTCAATCAGATGAGGCTGAACTTCGTCATCAAACCGAGGGCGATGATAATAGCCACCCATAGCAGTGCGATGATGACGGTCCAACGGTTCAGGTTCTTTTCGGCGACACCAGAGGAACCCGCGTTCTGGGTGAGGCCGCCGCCGAACATATCGGATAGGCCGCCGCCCTTACCCTTGTGCATCAGAATCAGCAGGGTGAGCAAGAGGCTGAAAATAACGAGAATAATCTGCAGCACAAGCTTAACGATGGCCATAGCGGACACGAGTGAACCTCCAGTTCGTAAACACTGTTGCTAACGATAGCGCAAGGTATTGAGAAAATTGAATATTGACCACACCTTGAAATATTTGCGTTAAAAACGTGGCGCACGCGAGGTCGCTTCTATGGTGAGCTGGCAGATTCTGGTGAGCTCATCCACATGCAGCGCGGCACCGCCGATGAGGAATCCGTCCACATCAGGCTCGCCGATCAGTTCCACGGCGTTTTTCGAAGAAACGGAGCCTCCATACAGAATACGCACGGCCTCACCTACATGCGAGCCAAAAGTTGCGGACAAATCGTCTCGAATTGCTTTGGCAGCATCCTGTGCGGATTGCGGAGTCGCTACCATTCCGGTGCCGATGGCCCACACCGGCTCATATGCCACAATCAGACGTGACGCTTCCTCGTCGGAAAGATCGCGTGTGACGTCGTGCACCTGTCCCACGGCGAAATCGAGTTCGATGCCTTTGCGTCGTTCCTCATAGCTTTCACCGACACAAAGAATCGGCTGCATGCCTGCAGCCAAAACCGCACGCACCTGGTCCACGATGTTCGCATCGTCTTCCGGATGGTATTTGCGGCGTTCAGAATGGCCGACAATCACATATGAGCAGCCGAGATGGGCGATCATATCTGCGGATACATCGCCAGTGAACGCACCCTGCGACGTTACGGAAACAGCCTGTGCGCCATAGCGAATCTTCAAATTGTCGGATTCGACCAACACCTGAACGCTACGTAATGAGGTGAAGGAGGGCATCAACGCGATTTCGCAATGACGGTAGTCGAAATGAATGTCACGGAGCTTCCATGCAAGCTGCTGCACGAAATAGGTGGCTTCAAGATGGTCGAAGTTCATCTTCCAATTGCCGGCGACCAGTGGGATTCGTTGTGATACCATATGTTTGCCTGCCTCCGTTCTTGTTTCCGTTCAGTGTTTATGTGTCGCGTTTCGCGCTGTTGACAACAAGAGGTGCTCCCCCACCTTTGTCGATAAGGGAGCACCTCCGGATTATGCATCAAATAATCAGTCGAGCACCTTCAGGCCCGGCAGTTCCTTACCCTCGAGGAACTCGAGGGAAGCGCCGCCACCGGTGGAGATGTGCGAGAAGCCATCCTCCGGGAAGCCGAGGTTGCGCACTGCGGAAGCGGAGTCACCGCCACCGACGATGGTGAACGCGCCAGCCGCGGTGGCGTCGACCAAGCCCTGGGCCACGGCTTCGGTGCCGGCTGCGAATGCCGGAACCTCGAACACGCCCATCGGGCCGTTCCACACGACGGTCTTGGAATCCACAATCTTGTCGTGGAAGAGCTTCTGGGAATCCGGACCGATGTCCAGACCCATCTTGTCAGCCGGAATGGCATCAGCTGCCACGACTTCCGGAGCGATGTCCTCGTCGGACTTCGGGAAGACCGGGTTCACCACGATATCGGTCGGCAGCACGAGCTCGACGCCGTTCTGTTCGGCACGCTCGATGTAGCCCTTGACGGTTTCGACCTGATCCTCTTCCAGCAGGGAGGTGCCGACCTCGAGGCCCTTGGCCTTGAGGAAGGTGTAGACCATGCCGCCGCCGATGACCAGACGGTTAGCCTTGTCAAGCAGATTCTCGATCACGCCGAGTTTGTCGGAAACCTTGGAACCGCCAAGCACGACGGTCAACGGGCGCTCCGGCTCAACGGTGGCGCGGGACAGAGCCTTGACTTCCTTCTCGACCAGCAGGCCGGCGGCTGCCGGCAGATCAGCTGCAACGTCGTAGTTGGAGCCCTGCGCACGGTGCACGACGCCGAAACCGTCGGACACGAACGCCTCACCGAGAGCTGCGATCTTCTTGGCGTAAGCGGAACGCTCCTCCGGATCCTTGCTGGTTTCTTCCGGGTTATAGCGCACGTTCTGCAGCAGCACGACATCGCCATCGTTCATTGCGGCGACCTTGGCCTGAGCATCTTCGCCGTAGGTGTCTTCAGCCAGCGGAACCTCAATGCCGAGCAGTTCGCCAAGACGAGCGGCGACCGGAGCGAGGGACAGTTCCGGAACGACCTTGCCCTTCGGGCGGCCGAGGTGGGCCATCAGAATGACCTTTGCGCCTTCTTCGCGCAGGGCTTTGATGGTCGGCAGGGCGGCCTTGATACGACCGTCATCGGTAATCGTGGTGCCGTCCAGCGGAACGTTGAAATCAGCGCGAACGAGAACGCGCTTGCCCTTGAGATCTCCAAGATCCTTGAGTGTCTTCATGTATATCCTTTCCTAGCCGCTTGTAAGCGTGGAATGGTCATATTGCCATTTACGAATAATACAAGCTCAAACGAACAAAAACACCATGCTGTTCGAAAACAGGCATGGTGTTTCGTGTAAAAAAGCTCAATCAGACCGACTGTCGGCGCGCCTTCTCGGTTTTTTCGGCGAGCTGCAGCAGTCGACGAATACGACCGGCGATGGCATCCTTGGTAATCGGAGGATCAGCTAAACGTCCCAGCTGTTCCAGCGACGCATCCGTATGATCGAGACGGAGCTGGCCCGCGGACTTGAGGTTATCGGGAACATCGTCGCCGAGGATTTCAAATGCCTGGCGTACCTTATCGCATGCTTCCGCGGCCGCCTTGGCGCTGCGGCGCATGTTGGCGTCATCGAAGTTGGCCAAGCGGTTCGCTTTACCTCGTGCTTCGCCGTCGGAACGCTTTCCAGTCCATTCGCGTGCTGAACGCGGGGCACCCATAAGGATGAGCATGCGTTCGATGGCATCAGGGTCGCGCAGGGTCACGCGCTCGGAGCTACGCAGCTTACGTGGCTTGGCGGTGATGCCCAAGCGGCGTGCGGTGGAAACCAGTGCCAGAGCGGCCTCATGGTTCGGGCATACGATCTCGAGATAGCTAGCCTTGCCCGGGTCTGACAGACGGCCGTTCGCAAGGAACGCACCACGCCATGCGGCTTTGATCTGCGCGATCTTGCCGTTGATGATATCGCTCGGCAGACCAAGCACCATGTTCTTCGTGTAGCGGCTGTATAGGCCGGTCTGCAACACAAGTGCCGCGCTGCCCTTCGGCACGCGAATCACATAACGCTGCACCGTACCGGTCGGCGTCTGCCTAGAGACAGGAGTGAGTGTGGCTTCGTGACCATACAGGTTCTTGATGGTGTCTTGCAGCCAAGTGGCCGCATCTTGGGAGTCGAGCTGCACCTGCACAAGAATGTGGTGATCCACCGAGTGCAAACCATTGCCGAACCGAATCATTGCCGTAGCCTGCGCCTTTTTGGCGATTGGCAATTCATTGTCGATTGCGGACAGCTCGCTTTTGACGTCATCCAGAAGAGCCAAGAGCCAACCTCCTACCTTGCTGTTCTTCCCTAAATTTCAGGCGAGTCGCGGAATCATTCCGCACTGCCACGGCTTACTGTGATACCGTCCATCTTGGACAATCACAGCCTGATTTCTTTATATATGGACACTATTTTTTCATAATACGGTCATTTTTCCGCTTGCCGCTTATCAAGCTCACGTGCGGAAACAGAAACCGATAGCCCTCTCGCGCGCAAGCGTTTGGCCAAGGCCTCGCTCATCGCAACGGAACGATGCTGTCCTCCGGTGCAGCCGATTGCAATCGTCACATAATGTTTATCTTCCTGCGCATACCCTTCGATCGCGATCGCGATCGCTTTTTCGTATGCGTCAAGGAAATCGGCGGCACCTTCGCTGGAAAGCACGTAATCGCTGACTGCCTTGTCTCGTCCAGTGAGCGAACGCAACTCCGGCACCCAGAATGGGTTCGGCAGAAATCTCACGTCGGCGACAAAATCGGCGTCGATGGGAATGCCATATTTGAAACCGAAACTGAAGATGTGCACGGAAACCGTGGTCGGCCCAGATCCAAGCATGGCCTCATATAGTTTCGTAGACAGCTGGTGGATGCTCAATGACGACGTGTCAATGACGATGTCTGCACGTTCCTTGAGATTCTCAAGAAGGTCACGTTCCTCGAGAATGCCGTCGATCAGCCGGTTGCCCTGTTGCAGCGGATGCGGCCTGCGTACGGATTCGTATCGTTTGATCAGCACCTCGTTGCTGGCATCAAGGAACAGGATGCGCGTTTTCACACCAAGATCATCCAAATGGCTGAGCACTGCGGACAAATCGTCGAAATAATCGCGGGAACGAACATCCACGACTGCCGCAAGCTTATGGATGTTGGCTCCGGTGGTCATCATGTCGACCAGCGGCACCAACAGTTTGGGAGGCATGTTATCGACCACATACCAGCCCATATCCTCAATACTGTTGGCCGCATGCGATCGCCCCGCACCGCTCATGCCGGTGATCAGCAATACTTCAAAACCTTCGGCAGGCGAAGGAGCGCTGGCATGCGTGCCATTCGCTTGCGCATTGATATCTTCCTGTGCCATCACAGAGCCTCCTCAAGTGCGATGCGCATGGCTTGTTCCAACCGCGCGGTGCGGTCCTGATCAATCATGCCACTCGGCGGATCATTATTCCAGATTCCCGTCATCAGCCAAACCTGTACCATGGCCTGGTACAATAACATTTCCTCGCCGCCAATGGCGGTTCCTTCCCTTTGGCGCCAAGCCTGCATCAGTTTGGTAGGACGTGGATCGTACACGACGTCAAGCAATGTTCCGCCCATGTTCGCATTTGACGTTTCCAAAGCTTCGGCGATACTGTCCGCAGCCAGGCCAGGGATGGTGTTTACCGCCATATCTGCATGACGTAACGCCTCAATAGCATGATCCATTCCGACAATGGTTATCGGTCGCTCCGACGGCAAATATCGTTCGGCAAGAGGTTTGAGAGCGGTGTTCTTTTCGGGATGGCGAGCTACGACGATGACGTGTCCGATTGCGGGGGATTCCACGCACGCGGCCAACGCTGACGTTGCCGTGTTGCCGTTGCCGATAATCACAGCCGTTCCCGAACGGTCCGTCTTCGGCTCCATCCTGCGCGTCTGATACGAGTGTTCGAAAGCGAGCTCGATGCCTGACACATCCGTGTTATACAGCTTAATGGCGGGAAGATCCGGATTACCGTTGACGCAGGTTTCGTTCCAATCGAACACCGCGGTGTTGGCTACCATAAGTTCCTTCGCCCACATATTGCAGGGCGTGCCGTACGGTTGAATTGTCTTCTTCAATGGCATGGTCAGACTGAGACCAGCCCAAGTCGGGTCAAGCGATTCGAGAAAACCTTCAAGATCGGGTTCTCCTACCTCATGCTTGTCGTACGACCAATCATCAAGGCCTAACGCCTGATAAGCGGCATTGTGCAGCACCGGAGACAACGAATGCGCGATAGGCTTGCCCAAAACCGCACACCGGTGATTGACCTCAGCCATATTCCCTCCCTTAATACTCACCGTCATCATGCTAGCAATCCGATTGTCTTTTTCCGCTACTCAATCCTAATCCATTCCATCCTTCGGACTATTCGACGAAACTGCATCTTCCATCGGTCACTGCCCGTCACGGGCGTGCAACGCCTGATAAATGGCTTCGGCTTTGGCTTTTCCAACGCCTTTGACCTGCTCGAAATCCTCGGCATTCGCCTCCCGCATGGCACGAACCGAACCAAAATGGTTCAGCAGACGCTTCTGATACGCCTCTCCGACGCCGGGAATATCGTCCAATGCGGAACGCAACGCACCTTTCCTTCGTGTCTGGCGATGGTAGGTGATGGCGAAACGATGCGACTCGTCACGAACACGTTGCAGCAAATACATGCCTTCGGACTGACGTTTGAGAATAATCGGATAATCGTCGTCCGGAACCCATACCTCTTCCAAACGTTTCGCCAATCCGCAGACGGCCACATCGTCCACGCCGCAATCCTCCAGTGCTTTCGCTGCCGCCATGACCTGCGGTTTGCCGCCGTCAACCACCACGAGATTCGGCTTATAGGCGAAATGATGACGGTCGACGTTCTGCTGCACCGACGGCTTCTCGACTTGTTCGCCCTGTTCGGATGCCCGCCGTTCGTTGTCCATGCTTTCGCCGGAATCGCCTGCGATATTGCCATGCCGGAATCGACGCGTCAGCGTCTCATACAATGCGCTCAAATCGTCAAGTGCGCCTTGCCCGTCCGCTCCGCGAATGGCGAAACGACGATATTCCGACTTCTTGGCGATCGCATCCTCGAACACCACCATGGAAGCGACCTGGAACGCACCACCAACGGTATTGGAAATGTCATAGCATTCGATGCGTAACGGCGCCTGTTCAAGCCCAAGCGCCTTGGCGACATCATTCATGGCCGTAGTGCGGGCGCCCATATCGCTGATACGGTTCATTTTGCTGCGCTGCATCGCCTGCCTGGCATTGTCGTTGGCACGGTCCAGGAGTTGCTTTTTGCCTCCCCTGCTGGCCGTGCGAATGTTCACAGCACCGCCGCGCAGTCCGCTGAGCCACGATTCCAACTCCTCACGCCGGGCTGGCTCGATGGGAACGATCACCTCACGCGGCACCGGAGAGATGGGGGCGAGCAAATCCGCACGACCAGTCTGCCCCTGACGTTCATTGCGTTCTCGCGTTGCCTGCGCGCGCGCCAAAGCATCGGTCGCAGTCACGGTTTGCGTTGATCCGATGGCATTACGTTGTTCGGTGACGACGGTCGACTGGGAGACATTGGACGTATCCCCCGCGGTTTCCGAATACACTTGCACGATGAGGTCTGCGATCAGCTCCTCGTCTGTCACATCCTCAACCCGTTCCACGCTCCAATTGCGTTCCCCGCGAATGGAACCGGCACGTACGTAAAATGCATGCACGGATGCTTCCAGCTCATCCGATTCGACGCCGAAAAAATCGGCATCGACATCGGAATCGAATACTACGGCATTCTGCTCGACCACCGTGGACAGCATTTGGATTTGGTCACGCAATCGTGCTGCCTTTTCAAACTCAAGTTCAGCACTTGCTTCTTTCATTTCGCGAGTGAGCTGCGCGATATACGATTTGCCGATGCGACCGGTCAGCACGCCGACGAGCTGTTCGCACATTTTCCGGTGTTCCGCTGCACTGATGCGCCCGACGCAAGGTGCTGAACATTTGCCGATCGAAGCCAACAGGCATGGGCGCCGGGTAACTTCCGCCTTGTGATAGACGTTTTGCGAACATGTGCGCACGGGGAAAGTTTTCAGCAGCCGATCAAGACTATGCCGCAAATCCCACACCTTGGCATAGGGGCCGAAATATCTGGTATCTCGACGTTTGCGACTTCTGGTCACCCACACCCGCGGCACATGCTCTGCGGATGAGATCGCCAAATACGGGTAGGTTTTGTCGTCTCGGAACACGACGTTGAATCGTGGATCAAACTCTTTGATCCACGTGTATTCCAACGTCAATGACTCAAGTTCGGTACCTACGACCGTCCATTCCAAGCTGCGTGCCGTAAGCACCATGGTCTGGGTGCGTGGATGCAGCTGATACAACGGCTGGAAGTAGTTGGTCAAACGGTTGCGCAGGTTTTTGGCCTTGCCCACATAAATGACCCTGCCTTCACCGTCTCGCCACTTATAGACGCCCGGCTGTGCCGGAATATCAGATGTTTTCGGACGAAACAGGTCACGCGAATCTCCCAGCAGAGGCGCGCCATTCTTGTTCATTCCTCCGCAGGAAGGAGCATTTCCGTCAGAAAGGGCACTCCCTACGGCATCACTGCCGTCAACGCTCATCTGCTCGACGGTTTTGCGCCAGACTTCCGGACTGTGACGTTCAATGGGTGTGCTCACAGCATGCCCCTAAGGAATTTGCCGGTCCAGGATCGCTCGCACTGCGCCACCTGTTCCGGCGTGCCTTCAGTGACGATGGTGCCGCCTCCATCTCCGCCCTCTGGGCCAAGATCAATAAGCCAGTCAGCCGATTTGACTACATCGAGGTTGTGCTCGATAACGATGACGGTATTGCCTTTGTCTACCAATCCCTGCAGAACAAGCAGTAGTTTGCGCACATCCTCAAAATGTAAGCCTGTGGTCGGTTCGTCAAGAATATATACGGTTTTGCCTGTGGACCTTCGCTGCAATTCCGTGGCAAGTTTCACTCGCTGCGATTCGCCGCCGGAAAGCGTTGGAGCTGGCTGTCCAAGTCGGATATATCCAAGTCCCACCTGAACGAGTGTGTCGAGATAGCGAGAAATGGAAGGATAGGCTTTGAAGAACTGGGCAGCCTCTTCGATTGGCATATCAAGCACATCGGCAACGGATTTGCCGTTGTATTTCACCTCCAGCGTTTCGCGGTTGTAACGTTTGCCATGGCATTCCTCGCAGTCCACGTACACGTCCGGCAGGAAGTTCATTTCAATCTTCAGCGTGCCGTCGCCGTGGCACGCTTCGCACCGTCCGCCTTTGACATTGAACGAAAAACGCCCTGGACCATATCCGCGTACCTGAGCTTCAGGAGTTTTAGCAAACAACGTGCGGATCTTGTCCCATACTCCGGTATAGGTTGCCGGGTTGGAACGAGGGGTACGCCCAATCGGGTTCTGATCGACGTGGATCACTTTGTCACATTGGTCCACGCCTTCCACCCGGGTATGTTTGCCGGGAACGATGCGTGCGCCGTTAAGTTTGTCGGCAAGCACTGGATACAGAATCTGATTGATCAAAGTGGACTTGCCGGAACCGGAAACGCCCGTCACGCAGGTGAAGATTCCCAGTGGGAAATTAACCGTCAGATCCTTCAGATTGTTTTCACGGGCTCCGACCACGCGCAGTTGTTTGGTTTTGCGTACTTTGCGTCTGGACTGTGGCGCTTCGATCTTTCTGCGACCAGCGATATAGTCTCCTGTAACCGAGCGTGGAGCGTCAATGAGCTTTTTTGCGGGGCCAGAATAGATGACCTCGCCACCATGCTCGCCAGCTCCCGGTCCGATGTCGATGACCCAGTCGGCGTTCTTGATGGTGTCCTCATCATGCTCCACAACAATCAGCGTATTGCCGAGATCGCGTAGGTGATGCAACGTGGTAATCAGGCGTTCGTTGTCTCGCTGATGCAGGCCAATGGACGGTTCGTCAAGCACATACATCACGCCCACCAGTCCGGAACCGATCTGAGTCGCTAAACGGATACGCTGTGCCTCGCCGCCAGACAAGGTCTTGGCCGCACGGGACAACGTCAGGTAGTTGAGTCCGACGTCGTTGAGGAATCCAAGACGGGCACGAATCTCCTTCAGCACTTCACCTGCAATCTGGGCGGCCGACCCTTCAAGCTGCAAGCCATTCACCCATGCGAGGCTTTTCTCGACGGACATGTCACACACGTCGGCGATGGACTCGCCGCCAACGGTCACCGCCAATACCTCGGGGCGAAGTCTACGCCCTTGGCATGCCTGGCATGGCACTTCGCGCATGTACGATTCGTAGTACTGTTTCATCTGGTCGGAATCGGTCTCGTCATGCCTGCGCATCAGTGTGCGCACTACACCTTCAAAACCGGTGGAGTATTCGCGCATACGACCCCAACGATTACGGTATGAGACTTGAACCTTGAAATCACGCCCATACATGATGGCCTGACGAGCCTCCTCCGGAAGATCCTTCCAAGGAGTGTCAAGATCGAATCCCATCTCATCGCCGAGCCCCTCAAGCACATGACGGTAATATTCGCCAGTGCCTTTGGTCATGCCCCACGGTTCGATGGCATTCTCATTCAGGGTTTTGCTGGGATCGGGAATCACCAGTTCCGGATCAATCTCCAGCTTGTATCCGATGCCGGTGCATACGGGGCAGGCGCCGTACGGCGCATTGAATGAGAATGTACGAGGCTCGATCTCGTCAAGCTCAAGCTGATGACCGTTCGGACATGCTCGTTTCTCAGAAAATGGTTTGTGGCGGTCGGGATCCTTCTCATCCAAATCCACAAAATCGGCTACAACGATACCTTTGGCGAGCTTCAACGCGGTTTCAATGGAATCGGTTAGACGCTGACGAACACCGTCCTTGACCACCAGTCGGTCCACCACCACTTCGATGGTGTGCTTCTTCTGCTTGGTGAGTTTGATGTCGTCAGACAGCTGCTTCATTTCGCCATCAATCAACGCTCGCGAATAACCATCACCGCGTAATAGTTCGAGTAAGTCCTCGAACTCTCCTTTACGCCCACGAACGACCGGCGCAAGAATCTGGAATCGTGTACGTTCCGGATACTGCAGCAACGCATCCACCATTTGCTGTGGCGTTTGCGCACTTACCAATGCGCCGCATTCCGGGCAATGCGGAACACCCGTACGTGCGAACAACAGTCGCAGGTAATCGTAAATCTCCGTAATCGTGCCGACCGTCGAACGCGGATTGCGATTCGTGGTCTTCTGATCAATCGACACGGCCGGGCTCAAGCCTTCGATGAAATCGACGTCCGGCTTGTCCATCTGCCCCAGGAACTGCCTCGCGTACGCCGATAGCGATTCCACATACCTGCGTTGGCCTTCGGCGAACAGCGTGTCGAACGCAAGTGAGGATTTGCCGGAGCCCGACAACCCTGTGAACACCACCATGCGATTGCGTGGAAACTCAAGATCCACGTTCTTCAGATTATGCTCGCGGGCGCCTTGGACGACGATTTTGAGGTCGTTGGGTAGGTGTTTGAGGTCGGCTGTGAGTGATCCGTTTTTTGATTTGAGAGGGGCTTTTTTGATTTCTTTTGTGAGGAATGCGTCGCTGGTGAGTATGCGTTCGACTATGATTTCGCCGTTTGTTGTGTTGTTGTGTTTTGTTGTCACGGCTTGCCTCCGCTGGTGGGTGTTCTTGGTTCTAGTTGTTTAGGATACTTCATTTCTGTCGTGATTTCGAACAGCTGTTCTATTTGTGGTGTGTTGTTTGCCCATGGTTGTGTCACGATGAGGTCTGGTTGGTCGCGCTGTCAAGTTCCTGCAGGTATGAGTTGCCGGTGGTTGGGTCCTTGTATGCCACGTATGCTCTGTTGGAGACGTTGAGGATTTCCGCGGTTTTGCTTTCTGGGGCGGAGACGATGACTTGGAAGCCGAGTCGTGGCAGTACGGCGAGTGCGCGTTTGGTGTAGCGGCCGTCGGCTTTGATGAGTGCTTCGTCGAGGAAGAGCGTGGTGTAGGTGGGGTGTGCGGTGAGGTCTCCGCCGAGTAGGTAGATGAGGGCTGCGCCGTAGACGAATGAGGTGAGTTCTTGTAGGGCTCCGCCGGATTTTCCGCCGGTGGAGCTGATGCGTTCGTCGGGGGCATTGGTATGGTGCACGATTGCGTAGAATGAGCTGCGTACGCGTGGGTCGAGGTTGCGTGCGCCGTATTCTTTGATGCTGTTGGTGTCGTGTATTTTTTCGAGTTCGTTGTTCAGTTTGTTGATGAATGTTTCGCAGTTGTTGAATGTTTTGCGTGTTTCTGTGGGGTTGTTGGTTGCGTTGCGTGTCCAGTCTTCGAGTTTTGACAGGATGCGGCTGAGTGAGGTTTCGAATTGTCGGTCGGTGGGGCTGAATGTCACGTCGAGTGATAGTCTGCCGCCTCGTGGGCCGAATTGTTGCCCTTTGAGCATGCTGTTGATGCGGTTGAGTTGTTCTTTGATGTTTTCTTCGTCGGTGCGTAGCGCGCGGTTGAGTTGTTGGAAACTCATGTAGAGTTTTTTGACACTGTTGGCGTATTCTTCGTCGGTTGCTGCGCGGGTGACGAGCATGTTGAGTTCGTCGAGTTCGTCGAGGAAGTATTGGTAGTCTTCCACGCTTGCCATGACGGTGTTGTCGTCCGTGGAGTGGTTTTTGAGGTAGTCGTCCATGATGCGTTCCGTGTCGGCGCGCAGTTGGTTGGCTCTGGCGTTGATTTCTTGGATTCGCGTGCGTGCGATGCGTGATATGTTGCGTAGTGCACGCGTGTGGAATGGTGTTTCGTTGTCATGGTCGTAGAGGCCTGCGATGAGTTTCGGCCGGTCTTGCGTGCGCACGGATGCGCCGAAGCAGTTGTCGTATGCGTCGGCGAGCAGGTTCGACACCATGCTGGATAGTGTGGAGTCGTCGAAATCGGTGTTGCCGTGGGTGTCGAGCCATGATTGTTCGGCTTGGACGGCGAGTTGGGCGTTATTAAGGTCGTTTTCGGCTTGATACTGGTTTTTGTTTTCGGCGGTGGCTTGTTGGCTGAGCTGTTTCAGTTCGGCTTGCAGTTGGCTGAGTTCCGGGTTGCTTTCGATGCGTTCGATCTGCTTGCGGATTCGTGTTTCCTGTTCCTGCAGTCCATCCACGTCGATTTTGTTCCATGGCATGTCGGCTATGATTCGTGCGAGCTCATGCTCGTCTTGCAGCAGGCTGATGGCGTTGGACATTTGTTCGCTTCGACGGTCGGCGTCGTTCAACGCCTGTTCGGCCTTGTCGAGCTGGTTTTTCAGTTCGGCCAAGTATTGTTCGTTCATGAAGCCGATGACCTGGTGCAGTCCTTTGCTGCCGTGGAATCCACGGTCGCCGGATTTGATCTGACCGTCGGCCTGCACCTGTCGTTCGCTGCGGTTCGAGTCGTCGATGGCGTGAACGCAACGCGCGTCGAAGTGCGGCGACGTCGTCTGTGTTTTCAGCCATCCGACGAACGGCGAATCTTCCCGATACTGCAGTTTCGACGACATCCAGCCCTCGCTGCTGGAGGAATCGTATCGAATGCCGGTATCGACGAACCTCCAGGTGCGGCGCGTCATGAGGTTCGGGTCGATGGCGCTGATTTTCGCCGCGAATCCTTGTTCGTGGCGTTTGTCAACGAGAATGGTTTGCGCGATGGGCGCGTAAGTGACGTTCATCGCCAAGCGCCACTGTTCGCTCCGTTCGTTCACATCCATCAGTTCGGCCACATACGGCAGCTCGGACGCGTCCAGTCCGGTCGCCCGCATGATGAGCGTGCGCGCGTCGTCCATATCGTCGCTGATGCGTGTTTTTTGAGCAAGCTTGCGCTGGTAGTCCCGTCGTAGGATGTCACGGTCGCGCTGCCGGTCGTGACGCTCCCCCACCAGTTGTCGGAATTTGGCGTTCGCGTCCCGCAGTCGTTCCTCATACGTGTCGAACGTTTCGGTAAGCATGGCGCGTTCGGCGTCCCATGCCTGCTTACTGTTGGGAAGCCTGCCTTCGACCTGTTCGAATCGTTCGGCTATGGCATGGCGTTGCCTGCGTGCCTCGTCAATGTCCTGGCGTACGCGTTGCAGATCGTTGCCGAGCTGCTGCAAGCTGCCGCCGTCGATGCCGCGGATGCGTTCTTTGATAGCGTCGACTCGCGTGTTGAGCTCGCCGACGCGCTGCTTCGCCCGGTCGATGGCCTCCTGCGATTCCCTGACCTTGCGTTGCGCGGCAGGCAATCCCGCGCGCACTTCGCCGGCCATGCGCGAGCACGCCCATACGGACAGTGTCTCGCAGCCATGCTCGCCGTCGGGATTGATGGGCTCGTATTCGCGTCGTTCGCAGGTTTGCTTCGCGTATTCGCCGTAACGCGTCTGAATGTTCTGCAGAATGGTGACGCGGGCCATCTTGTCTTCCATGCTGTGGAAGTTCTCGTTGAATCGGTTGTAGTCGTTGACGGTTTCGCGGGCGAGACGGATGGATTCCGGTATGTCAAGCACGCCCTGTTTGAAAATGTCGTCGAGTTTCGAGGGCGCGTCCGCCGATTGGATTTTATGCAGGAGACGGCAGGCATCGGCGCTCAATCCCATGTCTTGCCAGACGGAGGCGTGGAACGCCGCGGCGTTGGCATGCGTGGTGCATTCCGGATAGGTTTTTTCGAACATGGACCGGGTGAATGGCGCGTCGCGGTACTGGTCCATGAGCCGCGGATCGATGGCTCGATTCCACGTGACATACCGGCGGCGTAGGCCGTCCTGCCCGTCTCCGGCACTCAGATAGAGGAATTTGCCGCAAGAAAGCAGGCCTCCGCCGGTTTTGTTCACGTACGTGTCGACGATTGCGCCCCAAATGCTTTGCGGAACGCCGTCCGCGTCCCTGCCACGCAGGAAGATCGGCGTTTCGCCGTTCTCACTGTCGTTCACGCCGATCATGCCACGCAGATAGGTGTAGTCGTTACGTTCCGAACGACCGGAATTCGACGCCTTATTGTAAGGGGTTCCGGATGGGTAAAGCAGCGAGATCTGCGCGTCGACGAGAGTGGATTTGCCTGATTCGCTGGCGCCGGCGAGCAGCGTCACAGGCATGGTGCCGTCCATGGATGGGCGGAATTCATGCCACCCTCCATATGAGCCCCAGTTGACGATCTGCCGGCTTTGCAGCATCCACCTGTCGGAAACGATCTTCATACTGTCTGCCATCAGCGCTCCTCCTCATCGAAACGGTTGTCGTCGATGTTGAAATCGAATGCGTCTTGTTCTATGCCGGTCGTCATCCTGCCATCCGTACCGGCAATGGCGTTGTCGGCGGCGGATATGCTCCTGTCCGCAGTTTCAGATCCGAGCCACTGGTCAGCAAGATTCCTGTCAAGCACCATGGGCACCAGAGGCGTGAGAACGTACATGTCGTCGTCCTCGGTCGGCGCGAGATACCCGTAGGTGCGCATGCGCGAGATCATGGACGTGATCTTCCTCGCCATGCCCTCCTCGTCGTTGCTGGCGGTGAGGAATCCCGCGCCGGTGGCGAGCAGCGCGCGGATGTCGTCGAAACTGATGAGCCAATCGCACGGTTCGGCGTTCTGATTCTCGTATTCCAACACCTTGATGCGAAGCGCGGCAAGCGTGGCGGCCTCCTCTCGGGTGAGGCTCATGCGTGTTTTCAACGAACGGATGTTTGTTTCCGAATCGGTGACCGGCGACGCGTACATGATGTGGTATTTCGTATTGTCGACCAGTCTGAGCATGTCGTTGTTGAGCGAACGTTCCACAGCTTCACGGTGCTCGCGGGCATGGTCGTACAGGCTTCCATCGATGTAACGCTCGCGTTTGAGCGCGATCGCCACCATGCGCGCCTCGACGGGCATGTCGCCGGTATCGCCGTTGAACAGCGCGGGCATGGCCTGCGGACTATCCGATTCTTCAAACGACGGTTTGTTTCCTGTTGGGATCTCTTCTTCAATGCTGGTTTCGATGCCGTCCGTCATGCTTATTTCTCCTCGATGATGTCGTCGAGCGTTGCTTCGTTGGTGAGAATGGGTTTGGTACGCCATGCGCGCTCGCTGCCGTCGATCGATATGCAGCGCCATGTCACGTATGACGAGTCGTCCTGCGTGCGCAGGGCGCTGAGGAAGCCAACCAGTTCGCTTTCCCTCCGTTCGTTTTTCGGCAGCCGGTTGAAGCTTTCCGCGAGATCCACGAACATGCCGTCCGATGTCGTCACCGGATTGCGGCGAATAAGCCCGATCATACGTGTCAGACGCGGCCCGCATATTTCGACCATGTTCTTGAGATCGGGCGCTTCGACGGTCGCTGTTGGAGCGTCGTTCAGACTGGATGATATGGCTCGCGTCATTGATTTGGCTGGCCGTGACGGCAATGCTTGGAATTGCGCCTGCCCCGCGCCCGTATGGTAGGGTCGTGACGGATCGTTGGGTCTGGCTTTGGCTTCGGCGCTGGTTTTCGCGAACAGCTGGTTGAGTTTGGCGAGCATGGTCCGATAGCTGGTGTCCGTTTGCTGGCGTACGAGACGGCTGACCGCCTCATCGGACGTACGGATCTGCCGGCGCACGTCTTCGATACCCTCATAGATGCGTTTGAGCTCGGAACGCACCTGGTTGAGCAGCACACTCGGCTCACCATCCAAATATGGGTTTCTGGCGATGTCTCGCACCGCATCGTCGATTTCGCGCCGGCCCTCGTCGGTGACGATGACCTGGAACGCGTCTTCGAAACGGCGTCCGCTGTCGGATTCGCGAAACGCTCGTCGATATTCGTCATGATATGCGGTGAGGATGCTTTCCACACTCAGAGCGCCGGCCTGCATACGCCGGCGGAGCGCGTCGCCGTTGTCCCGTTCGGACAGGGCAAGCTCACGTAGGTCGATGGGCACGCCACGCAGGGTGTTGTGAATTACACCGATGATGTCGCCGATCTGTTCGGATGTGAGCTTCTCCAAAGCCTCACTATGCTCCAGCTTGTCGATCTCCTTCTGCCGTTCCTCGATGTCTTTCTTCAGCAGGCGGATGCGCTCGCGCGGATCGGCGGTCAACTGCATGCGCGCGTTTTCGATTTCCATGATGATGCTGTTGGCCTGCGCGCCGGACAACGCTTTCGTGGTGTCTTCAAGCCTGTCGAGCGCTTCGATGGCGCGGTGCGCTCGCGCGGTGAGCCGGTACAGGTATCGATGCGAGGCCACGTCCATGGAATTGGCGAGCCAGGCGTAGTCGCCCTCACCTTCGCGGGTAAGGTCAAGCAGGATTGAATGCGCGGCGTCGCGTGTGGTCTGTCCGTCTTTCAATGTGTAGTCGCCGGTTTCGATAAGTCTGTTGAGGCTGCGTGCGAACCGCTCTTCTACGATTTCGCGCGGCAGTTCGCCGGTCAACGGGTCGAACGTGGATCGCAACAGTGCGACATACAGCATGGAATTTGCACGCAGCAGCAACCGTAGCACGCCGGTTTCGTATACGGGTCGGAGTCGCTCCATCTCCCGTCTGATTTCAGCCAACAATACGCCTTTCCATGTGTTCCTATGCCTTGACGCAAGTCCTCATTGTAAACGAGAATACGAAAAAGACGCCGCATTTACAGTACGAATGCGACGTCTTTTCCATGTTTATGAAAGAGGGAAGTCCAACCCCCGTCTAGTTTCAGGTTAGATACTCATGCTCATGAGCTGGGCCGCGTACTCCTCCACTAGTTCGCTATCCCGTTCCGTCCACTCGTGGCTGGCGGAATCGTCCGGCACGAATATAATGTCGCTGTTCTCATTCATTTGTTTTTACCTCCGTCCGTTTCGCTCTCCCCGGCATCATTGCCTGTTTGGCGAAACTGTTTTTAAGTCTCCCGCATGGATTGTCCCTTTTCAAGAGAACGTTCACATTGTGGTCAAACGTTTTTTCAGCGGAGAGGAATCCGAATCGGATTCGGGACGCGGGATCCGTTGACCGGATACTTGGTTTTGTAATCCCGCGGTCTTTGCTGGAATATGAAAAAAGCTCCCTTTCGGAAGCTTTCAAATGGAGCGGACAACGGGACTCGAACCCGCGGTCTCAACCTTGGCAAGGTTGCGCTTTACCAACTAAGCTATGTCCGCAAATGTTTTCCACCGTGGTGGGCAACGAGTAAGAAATATACATGAAGCATGCCGACTCCGCAAATCACGGCGTGTCGGGCTATTTTCCAACGATTAAAGCCGATGTTGCGCCATGGTTCACGGAGCCGGCGTCAACGATACAACCGACATTCCGACCGATCTTGCCCCTGGTGCGTCCCGTTGCCCTATGCCTTGCCGTTCCGCCATTTGCGTACCCGTTGCTCTTTTCACCTTATGGCAGGCACCCATTATCCGACCGCGGCGGATAAAACAAATAGCGTTGAGGGAAAGTTGAATGTAAGCGGTTGACACGGATCGAAAGCGACTAGGCGTCCCACTGACAACGGGCGAGATCGACGCGCAGTCCGGAAGCTCCGGCGTTCGAGCCTTTCATTTCGCCCGACTCGCTTAGTTCGGACATACCTTTCGGAGAGATGAAGGCAACGCCTTCCTCTTCGAGCAGAAGCCGCTGTCTTTCCGGACCACCGAACGCGAATCCGGGTGCCAACGAACCGTCTCGAAACACCACGCGATGACACGGAATCACGTCCGGTTCAGGGTTCGAATGCAGGGCATAACCGACGAAACGCGCGTTGCGTGGCGCTCCAGCCAAAGCCGCAACCTGCCCATAGGTGGCGACTTTGCCCTTCGGAATGCGCCGCACCACCTCATAAACACGCTGATTGAACAGCCCTTTCTCCATCAGCGCCTCTTTCCTGATCGATAAATCCTATGACTGACCTTACTATGACTATTATGGTCTTGTTTTTCATGATGGAAGGGACATGATGAACGATCCGATCATTTATGGTTACGGGCGTTCGGTATGATGTTCGATTGGCGTTTGGCCTTATGAAAACGATGGGCAGGCCGCTATGTGCGGCACAGCCAGTTTGGAACGACAGTAACGAAAGTGCAGAGGTGTTGAGGCATGGCAATTGAAGCGCAGGAGCTTGAGATTCAGATCGGCGCGCGCACGTTGCTGCATCCCACGAATTTCCATGTCGCTAAGGGAGACAAGATCGGCCTGGTCGGCCGTAACGGTGCCGGTAAGACCACGCTTACCCGCGTGATCACCGGCGACATGCTGCCCACCGCCGGCAAAGTGCGTGTATCGGGCAAGCTCGGCTATCTGCCGCAGGACACGCATGCCGCCGATCCGGAACAGACCGCGCTCGACCGCATGATGAGCGCGCGAGACATCGCATCGATCATCATGCGTATCCGCAAGGCTGAAAAGGAGATGACCGATCCGGATCCGGACGTCATGACCCGCGCGATGAACCGTTACGACAAGGCCATGCAGGATTTTGAAAAGGCCGGCGGCTATGCGGCTCAGTCCGAAGCGACCGCCATGGCGGCAAGTCTCGGTCTGCCGCAGGAGGTCATGGGCCAGCAATTGGGCACGCTTTCCGGCGGCCAGCGTCGTCGTATCGAATTGGCCCGCATCCTGTTCTCCGATGCGGACACACTGATCCTCGACGAACCGACCAACCATTTGGACGCCGACTCCATCGAATGGTTGCGCGGATACCTGAAGAAATACGAGGGTGGATTCCTGGTCATCTCCCACTCCACCGAACTGTTGGACGAAGTGGTGAACAAGGTGTGGCATCTGGATGCGCAGCTTGGCCAGATTGACATGTATTCCCTCGGCTGGAAGGCCTACCTGCACCAGCGCGTGGTTGACGAGGAACGTCGCCGCCGCGAACGCGAGGTCGCCGAAAAGAAGGCGGAACGCCTCATGCAGCAAGGTATTCGCCTGCACGCGAAGGCCACCAAGGCCGTGGCCGCACAGAACATGATGCGCCGCGCGGAGAAACTCCTCGAGAACACGTCCGAGGCGCAAAAGCAGGAGAAAGTGGCGGATATTCGTTTCCCGGAACCAGCTCCGTGCGGTCGTACGCCAATCATGGCAAAGGATGTTTCGAAAGCCTACGGTTCGAACATTGTGTTCGCCGGCGTGAACTTGGCTATTGACAAGGGTTCGCGTGTGGTGATTCTGGGATACAACGGTGCCGGTAAGACCACTACTCTGCGGTTGCTTGCGCATTTGGAGGAGCCGGACACTGGTTCCGTAGATTACGGTCATGGTTGCAAAATCGGCTATTTCGCACAGGAACACGACACGTTGGACCTGGATGCCACCGTATTGCAGAACCTGATCCATGTCGCTCCGGAACTGGACGACACGCAGGCGCGTTCAATTCTTGGTTCGTTCCTGTTTTCGGGTGACGACGCGTTGAAGCCGGCTCGTGTGCTTTCCGGCGGTGAAAAGACGCGACTGGCGTTGGCGACATTGGTAACGAGCCGTGCGAACGTGCTGCTGCTCGACGAACCGACCAACAACCTTGACCCCGCGTCCCGCGACGAGATTCTGAAGGCCATAGCCAAATACGAGGGAGCGATCGTGCTGGTCACCCACGACGAGGGCGCAGTACAGGCTCTGAATCCTGAGCGTGTACTGCTTATGCCTGACGGCGACGAAGACCTGTGGAATGATTCCTATCTGGAGCTGGTGGCCGAAGAGTAAGCCGAGTAATTCCAGTTTATTGGGGGATTGTACTTATGCCGGACGTGAGAAATGTCCGGCTCTTTCTTTTCGCATGTGCTTCACAAGTATTTTGGATTTCGATATGCACCCTCTAGCCCTCCGCGCTCCTCTTGCGAAGGCAACGCGCGAAACAGGCCAGAGGGGCCGATGCGTTAACACATCGAATGCAAGCAAAAGAAAATTCCATGTCACGTAACGGCAAGGAAGGCATTCTCTTTAGTTTTCATCATGTCCGCAATCATGATTTATGTGATGGCGGCACTCAATTACGGCGTACGCACCGGTGACGTCGGTACGGCATGGAACTACGTGTTGTTCGACTGGCCGTTGTTCTATGTGATCGGCATGATCTGCGACCTGTGCACAAGCCTTCACCACCTTCCAACGATTCGGGCGACCATCCTCATCCAAATTCACGCCAGTCAACGTCATGGCATGATTGCTTGGGCAATCGCCATGCTCCAACCCCTTGGCCTTGTCGAACGTGAATTCCGTGCCGAAAAGCTGGTCAACGCGCACAGTATCGCAATCAAAAAAGCCATCGCCACGTAACTCATCCAACGACGTTCCAGCCGTATGACGGTCGCGCAAATCGGACGCGAATTCACGTAGCTTCGTATTCAAATACTGCTTAAACGCATCCGAATTCCTCGAATTAGCCGACTCCGGATAAGCACTCTTCGGCACCAAACCATACTTGTTCACCAAATTGGCAAACATCTGCCACCAACCACCATCATCATTGGCACGGTCGGCGTTGAAGTCCGCGGAATACTGTTTTGAGCAGTGCTGGGTCGAGTGCTTTAACGTCACTCATGGTTCATGGTCTTTTCGATGTGTTCGATTTCGGATTCTATGTCGCGCAGGCGGCAACGCAGGTCGGATTCCACGTCTACGCCGTCACGTTGCGCTTTGCGGATGATGGTGATGATTTCGTCTGCATAAGGATGACTGACATCATGCTGTTTGTCTGTCTGTTCTGCGCTTGAATTGAATGCGGTTTCGAGCTGTTCACGATACTGCGATTTGTGTACTCTCGATACGATTTTTGTAGCACGCGGCAATGCGCCTTGCGCATGGGAGATGCCTTCGAGCACGGACTTGCGATGCTTCTCTTTCTGCTTCATCGCTTCCCACAGTTTCAGCGTATCTTGCGCGTTTTCCGGTGCGGGCGCGGACTCGTCAGTGGCCTCATTTGTCTGGAAGACGTGCGGATGGCGGGTGATGAGCTTATCTACGAGACGGTTGCACACTTCGTCGATGTTGAACGGATCCTGCGTATCAACGGCGCACACTTGCGCTTGGAAAACGGATTGCAGCAGCATGTCGCCGAGTTCTTCACGCATGTTGTCGCGATCGTTCGTTTCCACAGCGTCGATGTATTCGTAGGTTTCTTCCAACAGTGGTTTAAGCAGGCTTGTATTGGTCTGCTCGCCGTCCCAAGGGCATCCGCCTGGTTCGTGCAGAATGCGTACGACTTGCTTGACGCGGTCCAACGCGCTAGGAGCATCTCGTACAGGGTCAAGTTTCGAACAGTGCTCGAATTCTTCGGGCAACTGATAATCGTCATGCGCAGCTTCAGTCATACTGCCGATTCTTCTCGCATGTGCCGACCATGCAGCTGCGGCCTTGGCATCCGTAAGCGTCTCGTCTCTCGAGATAAACAAACCAACCGCATCCGAACCATAACCGCCCAATCATCCCTCCTCGTTGCAGAAAAGCAGATTTTTACAAATCTACCGGTATTGGGGAGCCACCCATGTCTTACACGCATTTTTGGCATTTCACCTCCGGAATACGACGGGAATACCACACCCTTATATATGATTAAACGTGTCTGTATTAACTCCAGAAAGAAACGGAAAGGCAATGAACGAATCGCAAGATTCCAACGACAGTAGTACGAACGACAGTAACGCGAATACGGCAAACAATATTCGCCAACAGGAAACGGAACACCAGGGTGCGGCCGTCAAAGCGGCGCTCGGAGCCAATATCGGTGTGGCCATCGCCAAGCTCGCGGCAGCGTTCTTCACCGGATCGTCCGCAATGCTTTCCGAATCGGTGCACTCCATCGCCGACTGTTCCAATGAGATCGTGCTCATGGTAGGCGGCCGCTTCTCCAAACATAAGACGGACGGCGATCATCCGTTCGGGTTGTATCGGGCCAAGTATCTCGCCTCGTTCGTGGTGGCGACGCTACTGTTCTTCGTCGGAGGTTTCTTCTCCACTTCGGAAGCGGTAAAGAAGCTGTTCTCCATTGTCGAAAATCCCGCGTTGCGTGATGCCAACCAGATGGAACTGCTGGTGGCGTTCATTGTGGTGGTCATCAGCGCCTGTCTGGAAGGTTACGGGCTGCATCAAAGCATCAAGGAAGCGAATGAGCGCATGGAACGTACGGGCGTACCCCACATGGGTGTGTTCCGTTTCTGGAAGCGCACCAAGTCGGCGGAGCTTGCGTCCGTCATCATGGAAGACACGCTTGCCTTGATTGGTCTGGCATTTGCAGGAGCTGGCATCGGTCTGGCGATTCTGTTCGACAATGAGATATTCGACGCACTTGGCGGCCTGATGGTTGGTCTTGTGCTGATCTCGGGATCGTTGCTGCTGATGTTCAAGTCGGGTTCACTACTGATCGGTGAGGCAGTTGACGCTGATACCCGAAAGAAGATTGAGCAGGCCGTTATTTCGACGCCTGGCGTGGAACAACTGCTGAACATGCAGACCGTGCACATGTCTGAGGATGACATTCTGCTGTGCGTCAAAGTGCAGACCAGCAAACTCGACCGCGATTACGATGTCGAAACCGTGAACAAGATCGAACGAAGCGTGCGCGTCGCACTGCCATGGTTCCGCTTCGAAATCTACGTAGAACCTGACCTTTACCGCACCGACCACAAAATAGTGTCGTAGTCACACGCAATGAGCTTATTGAATTGTTGAGTGCTCTAGAGTCTAGATTCATCCAGTGGATGGAAGAATCCTCTCTGTAGTAGGATGCGTGGGGCGAGTGATGCTCGCACATAAGTAGCAACATATGTAAAGGGGTCGTTTGCCAAACCAATCATGACTGGCAAACGACCCCTTAATATCAGAGCGAGAATCAGGCAAGGATCAAAGCAAGCTGTCGAGGCATCGATCGATGTAAAACCTTACTGCAATCAGCCCTGCATCTGCTCGGCGGCATCATTGATGCAACGAATCGCATTCAATGTGCGCGGATATCCGATATACGGCATGCACTGCGAAATAATGGCAATCAGAAACGCCTTCTCATTGCCCACGCCCATATTGGCCTTCGCATGAGATGTCAACTGAGGTTCGCAACCGCCCTGCGCGGCGAGGAAGCACAACGTGATCATTTCACGCTCACGCGTGTTCAAGCCACCGCGCGTGTAGTAGTCGCCGAAGCAGTTGCCGGCAAGCCACTTATTGATGTGTCGCGTCTCTTCGGGGCCGGATTGCGCGAATCCACGCATTCCTTCACCGAAGATTTCGATCTGCTTGTCTTCGCCCGCCTTGGCACGCGTTTCCGGCGTGATGGTGCCTTGCGGTTCAAGCGGAAGATGCACGTTGGCCGCGCCGAGGAAGTTGTTGAGTTTCTTCAGGAATGGCAGAGTTTTGCCAAAACCGCAGTATGCGGTTGCCTGATACACCATTTCCTTGATGGCGATGGACGACAGTCCGGTTTCGTAGGCCACCGGCAGCATCATTTCGAAGGCATCCAAGCCTTGGCATCCGACCAACACGGCAAGAATGGCCAACGAACGGGTCTTGTCATCCAAATCAGGATGATTTGCTCCCGGCTCGTTCACCACTTCGTCATAAGCGAAATTCGAGAAGAATTCAATGAATTCCGGATCGGTTTGTGACAATGTCCTGTCATTATTCCAAAACGAATTCATCCGTTTATGTAGCTCTTCAAACAAGACTTGCTTCCTTTCGTTTGATTTCCGCTTATTCTATCGCCGGCATATTGCTCAGACCTCGCTGATGCGCAACAGCGACTTTACGGTGCGACGCTCGTCCATGGCCGCGTACGCTTCCTGAATATCGTCGAGCGTGTATTCGGAGGTGTAGACGATGCCCGGATTGATGTTGCCATCGAGCACTTCCTTGAGCAGTCGCTGCAGATCATACGTGCGCACCGGTGCCGGACCGCCACGCAGACCAACATTGCGGTAGAAGAGTCCTGGAATATCGGCTTCCACACCGTGAGGCAGGCCAACACGTCCGACCACAGCGCCCGCACGTGCAACCTTCATGGCGGTGTCGTTCGACAATGCGGAGCCCACGCATTCAAGCACGGCGTCGGCGCCGTAACCATCAGTCATTTCCAGTACCTTGGCCACGGCCTCGTCGCCACGTTCCTCCACGAAATCGGTGGCGCCGAATTCGCGTGCGATACGCTGGCGGTCGGCATGGCGGCTCATGGAAATGATGCGGGTGGCGCCCATCAGCTTGGCGGACAGCACTCCGCACAGACCGACCGCACCGTCGCCGAACACGACCGCGGTATCCCCCGGCTTGATTTCGGCGGAAGCGGCCGCATGGTAACCAGTCGACATCACGTCAGAGAGGGTGAGCAGCGATGCGAGCATTTCGTCAGAGAAGCTCTTCGCGTCGCCCGGAACGACCACCAGCGTGCCATTGGCTTCTGGCACGCGCAGATACTCCGCCTGGCAGCCCAATCCTTCGTCTCCGAAATATCCGCCATGAGGGCAGCTGGATTCGAAACCGGCCTTGCATACTGGACACTTGCCGCAGCTGAATGGGAACGGTACGATCACGAAATCTCCTGGCTTGGCCACGGTCACGTCGTCGCCGATCTGCTCAACCACGCCGATGGCTTCATGACCGGCCTGGGTGTTGGGCTCCTTGCTACCGTCACGGTAGAACCACAGGTCGGAGCCGCACACGCATGCGCGTACCACGCGAATGATGGCGTCTCCCCCATCGATGATGGTCGGTTCGGCATGTTCTTCGCATGCCATCTGCTTGACTCCCTTAAAGATCGCTGCCTTCATGAGTTGCTCCTTTGTTGTATGAATTGAATTGAGGTAACGTCTGCGAGGATGCCTCGGCTTATGCGTCAGCCTTGCTGCGGATCTGTTTTTTCACTGTTTCGATGACATCGTGGTTTTCTTCCAGAAGTCGTTGTGCTTCGTCGTCATGGCCTTCCGCCACGGCACGCCAATATAGTGTTTTGAGGGAAACATAGGCTTGCTGCATGCGGATGCTTTCGGCTTTTGCGGCCAAACGCAATGCTTGCGCGTCCAGTAGCGCCATTTGTCTGCGCGCGCCTTCGGCGCCGTCGAAACGATTTTTCAGGTACTCGCGCATGGCGTCAAGCGGCATGCCGGTCGCAGACAAGCAGGAAATGGTGACCAGCGATTGAATGTCTTCGTTGGTGTAGGCACGATGGCCAGAACTTGGGTCACGTGCGATTGGGGCAATGATGCCGATCTGCTCGTAGTAGCGCAAAGTGGATTCGGGAAGTCCGGAAATCATGGATGCTTCACGAATCGTATGCCATGTTGTAGTGCTCATACCCTGCACTGTAAAAACTTAAAGTGCTTGAAGTCTAATTGGCGTGTTGCATGCTATCGCATAACAAAAGAACATGTAATCCTGACAATTAGCTAAGTTGCGTCTGCAAAGCGTAACTTACGTGTTCATCATAAGGAACATAGGACCACGCTGCTTTGGATGAATGCCGCCTCACAGCAAAAAGCTCTTATGCTGCTGATTTAAAATGAAATCGTGCGGATTAGGTGTACTGGACTGGACCGTACGCCCGGATTTGGAGTATTTGTAACGATATTTTGGATACAGGGAGATCCATGATGCGTGTTCGGCAAAACAACACGTCGTATAATACCTCTCGTCGTTCCTGCCCGAGCCGCGCAGGTCGAGGAACGGCCCACGGCGACTGCCGCGATCTCCGACTCACGGTGCGCGGCATCGACCAACGCAAGGATTCATTATCATTATGGCGAAGCCATTCTCTAAAACCGTTATTCATAATACAGACGCGAAGCTGTCGAAGCAGGTAAAGCAGCCTTTGAAAACAACCCAAGGAACACGCAAGGCCCTCACATGGCGTGTGGTCGATATCGCAGTCGGCGCGGCGGTAGGCGTGATGTCGGGAGTGATGTTTTGGGTGTTCGACGGCCTCTCGTACGGTCTTTTTCCGTTGATGACTTTGATTCTTCCTGGTTCAGCGGCGCTACTTCATGCTTTGTTCTACTTCCCCGCCACGCTGGGTTCTCTGATCGTGCGCAAGCCGGGAGCTTCGGCCTACGTGCTTTTAGTCGCATCGTTCGTCGAGGTGGTGCTCGGCACGAAATACAGTGTAAGCCTGGTGGTAATTGCGTTGTTGCAGGCGGCAGCCGCAGAAGCGGTATTCGCGTTGTTCCGCTACCGTCGTTGGACGCTCGGCGTCACCATTCTGTCTGCTTTGGCGATTGGAATCGTCTACAACTTCTACCTGCTGTTCTTCTACTATCAGGCATTCACGTTCTTCAGCCCGCGAGGCATCATCGGCACTATTTGCGAGCTGCTTAGCGCTGTGGCATTCGCCGGTTTCGGTTCCTGGGGAATGTATTGCGCTTTACGTAAGTCAGGTGTTCTGTCGCGATTCGCTTCCTCGCATAAGGAACATAACGAGGAAAACGCCTGAAAGTACGTTTGAAAGCATGCCTCGACCATTTTAATCAAATCTCATCAGTTTTACTGATTAAAAGGGCACAACGACAGTTGCGACGTTGTGCCCTTTTATACTGTCCACATAGTGCGATCACTGCGGAATCTTCGGAACTGGAATCTTCGAACCCGAAATTCCCGGAATCAATCGGCGGTGATCAACTCGCTCGAATCCATGTCGAAGTCGGACATGGCAAACGAACGGATCGCCGGATCCTCATACGTATTCATGTAATACGTGTTGGTCTTTCCGGAATAGCCACTGGTGAACAGCGTGCGCTCGAACTGGCCGTTGCCCATCTTGGACATGCCTTCAACCATTTGCACGGAGACCAGTGTGTGGAACAGACGAGACACATTGGCAGCCTCGTTGTTCTGCTGCGGATAATGCGTGTTGGTGTAGGCGACGCGTACGAAACGCGACGGCGAACTCACGTCACCGGGAATGCCATGCATGCTCACGCCGGCACCCCATGCGCTCAGTTCCGCCTTGCCCCAAGTGGTCGGCTCCGCCATTTCGTTGCTCACGCACATGTAGTTGCGCAGGTTTTCCATATGGAAGTCGAAGGTCGGCTGGTTGGTGAGCACGTCCACATCGTCATGATGAACGTGCATGCCGTCGGACATCTGCTCGACGACGATGCTTCGGGTGCCGTCACCAATGAACCAGTGCAGCAGGGATTCCTGCTGGCCGGGCACGACCTGCGAAACGAGCGTCACGTTCTTCAACGCTTCTTCGACTTCGTCGACACTGTCGAAATTGCGCGCCACCCACAGCGGGAATTCGAAGGTAGCGACGTTTTCGGTTCCTTCGACTGGCTCGTGTGCAAAGGAGGCGTATCCGGGGAAGTTCAGTCCGGCAATGGCCAAGCCATGCTCGTTGGCGCAGTCGAAATACATGGGGCGGTCGGCCATGACCACGCCCACGCCGATCACCGCATTCGGTTCGTTCTTGCCTTCGGTCCCATAGACATAGTCGTACTGGTAGCCTCGCGGAGTGACCAGAATGGTCTCGCCGTAGGAGAAGCTCCAGTCGAGATTACGGCCGAAATACATGTTTCCCTCATCGTCGGAGAAACGAACACCAGTGCACATATGGACTCCTTTCCATGATTTGCCGTGATTTTCTTGCTTGCGTGTTCATGGTAAGCGTCACTTGCTGGGAAAATCTTAAGTTTTGCCCGCGGAAGAATCTGCTTTGACTACCTCATCCATAGTATCGTCCTCCTCAATCATGTATTTCGTGTAAGATGTGCCTGCCGCAATATCCGTCACACATGTACGCCCGCAGGAACATGTCGAGCGCCTTCGCATGATCAGCCGCACAGCCTCTGCCCTCAGCCAGCATGTCTCCCAGCTTGTAGCAGCTCTCCGCGATCTCCGCTTCGGCCGCATGACGAAAGCACTCGTATGCCAAAACGTCCGTATCCGGTTTGGGTGGAACTTCGCCGAAATTGTTGTAATACGAGCGGAAGTACCTACCCTCGCAGCGGTCGTACGCGTACACGTACCCCAGGCGCACAGCCATCCGGATCGCTGATGTCGGCCGTGGTGCATTCGTCGTCTTCATCGAAGATATCGTCGTAGTACGGCACGCCCGCTTCCGCCTCGTTCGCATGACCGATGCCGACCGGGCTGATTCGCGCGATTTGCGCTTCCGACAAGCGCGACACGCCCGGATTGCTCAGCACAATCGTCAGGGGATCACTGAAGTACAACGGTGCACTTTGACATTCGTGCAGCGCAATCCGGGCGTGTCGTGCGACGCGTGTGGCCGATTCCCGGGCCGCATGCGCGTCATACGGGAAATTTGTGTCAATCCCGCAATTGCGGGTCTGCGAAGCGTCGGTTCTCCAGAACCGGCAGCGTGCGTCGCGCGGATTCGAGAACTTCTCGGTGCAGCCGGGCAATCAGCATTCCGGCCTGTCCGCCCGCCCCGCCCTGTCCGTCACCCGCCTGCGCGATGACCTCGCCCAGCGGGTCAATGACACGGCTGCAGCCGATGTTGCGCGCGCTCACCTCGCTGCATGCCAGTACGTAGCACGTGTTTTCCAGCGCACGCGCGGCGGTCATCAGCTTCCAATGTCGCTCCTTCAAACGCCCGCGCGCCCATGCCGCACTGACGATGATCACATCGGCGCCGCGCACGGCCAGCGACCGCGCGACTTCGGGAAATCTCACGTCATAGCAGGTCATGACGCCGACATGCCAGCCGTCGATCTCGACGATTGGCGGCAGCTCGATACCGGGGCGAACCGTATCGGACTCCCGCGCGGCGAATGCATCATAGAGATGCAGCTTCCGATAGGTCGCGATAAGAGCCCCGTCACGGATGACGACGAAAACGTTGGAGACCCGGGAATCCGTTGCGCAAGACGCCGGCTTGTCCGGCACCGCATCAGCCGCGCCGAGCACAGCATGAACCGTGCCCATCAGCGTGATATGCCGCGCTTCGCTGATCCGCCTCAGGCCGGTGACGAACGGCCCGTCCAATGGTTGCGCGTGTGCGGCAGCGAACATGTCATCGTCGCCGTCACGCGCGATCAGCCCTTCCGGAAGCACCAGCAACCGAGCTCCGGCGCATGCAGCCTGCCGGGCATATCCGTCGATAATGTCAAAGTTCCGTTCCGGCTCCCGGCACACAGTAAACTGAGCGACCGCGACCTTCAGCTCTTGCGTGCCATTCATGGCTACCGTTATATCAGATACGCGGGCATGGTTCCTCGTGAATCCCATCCGCGACTAACGTACCCCAGTCTCACACCGCGAACGCCGACCAGCGCCCGTGCGTGTGTTGCACCTCGATCGGCATGCCGAACAGCTCCGACAGTCGCTCGTCGGTCAGGCCGGCCTCCAGTGGACCGGTGTAGACGATGGTGCCGGCGGACGGGTTGCCCATCGCGTCAATGCCGTCGTTGGTGGCGTCCTCGGCGGAGACCGGCTTGCGTCCCATGATGGCGATGTGGTCGAAGCCCGCGGGAATCTCCTCAAGTCGATGGGTGACCAGCACCACGGCACGCCGCGAATCCTCTTCGCCGATACGGCTCAGGGTGCGCATCACCTGCTCGCGGCCGCCCAGGTCAAGGCCAGTGGTCGGCTCATCCATGATGAGCAGTTCGGGGTCGCCCATCAACGCGCGGGCGATGAGCACGCGGGTGCGCTCGCCCTCGGAGAGCCGCCACATCTCCTTGCCTTCGAGATAGGAGACGCGGAAGTCGCGCAGCAGCTGTCGCGCCCGCGCATACTCCTCGTCAGTATAGGTGTCGCGCCACCGTCCGGTCACGGCGCTCAGGCCCGTGACGACGGCGTCCAGCGGATCCTCGAATTCGGGAAACTGCCGGCCGAGCTCGGCCGAAGCCAGACCGATGCGCGTGCGCAGTTTGAATACGTCGTATTTGCCGAGCTGATGGCCGAGGATGAATACGCGACCGTCCGAGGGGAACGTGCGCGTGGCGAGCATGCCGACCGCGGTGGATTTGCCGATGCCGTTCGGCCCGAACAGCACCCATCGCTCCCCCGCGTGGATGATGAGGTTCACGTCTGTGATGATGACGCGCCGGTTGCGGCGGAATTCGACGTTGTCGAGCTTGAGGACTTCGTTGTCAGCGGTGTCGGTCGTGGGCATGTTGTGGTTCCTTGTCGTGGGGAGGTTTGCCGGCAGTGCGGGTTTGGAATGGTTGCGGTAATTCGCGAAGCCATGCCATCCGGCCATGCCGCGCATTACGGCCCCGCAGGCGGGGGCATCATTCCTTGCCCCCGCCTGCGTCGGATCGCCGTTACTTGTTCTGCTCGTCGAGGACGGACTGGTAGACGGCCACGGTCTTGTCGGCGATGGACTCCCAGCTGAAATGGTCGCGGGCGCGCTCGTAGCCCGCCTGGCCCATCTTCTTGGCGAGTTCGGGGTCGGCCATGATCTTGTCGATGGCGGCGG
>OGRJ01000241.1_pt1 | contig 53625 bp, 41 predicted proteins | sample 1553411 | NCBI WGS metagenome assembly OGRJ01 (sample SAMEA2580084, study PRJEB22360) | human gut metagenome | biome: human gut; feature: human-associated habitat; material: faeces | place: Denmark | collected 2008/2010
TTTCCTTTAAGACAACAGATAAGCAGATCCGTATCAGGAACCATTTTACCTGGGGCGCGATCCAGGAAGTTGCAGTTTTATTCATTGGTATCTTTATTACCATGCAGCCTGCACTGATGCTTCTGAAAGCAGTAGGACCAAATCTTGGAATCACCAAGCCTGCAGAGATGTTCTGGGCAACAGGTGCACTTTCCAGTTTTCTGGATAACACACCGACTTATCTGGTATTCCTTACAACAGCAGGAACATTGGCATTTACCAATGGAATCACAACCACACTGGGAACTGTACCGACCAAGGTTCTGTCCGCAATTTCCTGCGGTGCAGTATTCATGGGTGCTAACACTTATATCGGAAACGCCCCGAACTTTATGGTAAAGGCAATCTCTGATGAGAATGGTGTGAAGATGCCGTCATTTTTCGGATATATGCTGTGGTCTGTGGCATTTCTGGTTCCGGTGTTTATTATCGATATGTTTGTATTCTTTTTATAAGGAGGGAGGATCATTATGCAGGACAATCAGGAAAAATGTAAAGAACTTGCAATACGCATTTATAACCTGGACGAAGAAGTTTATAAATGTGTGGGTTCCTCTCTGGGACGTACATTTACAGGACAAAAAGAAACAACTCTCCGTCATCTGGCAGCACTGATGTATACCAAGCCGGACGGACATCTGCTCAGAAGTGAACTGGCGCTGATCAGTAACATGGCCCGTACCATCAGGGATAAGAGCGAGAGAAGACGTCTTATGATAGAGTATGACAGTATTCTGAAAGAGATTGAAAGTCTTCCGGATACATTTGGACAGACAGATATTGTAGATAAAGAACGTATCAGTCTGAATAATCTGATCGCAAGACGCCAGAATGAGATTTCCGAAAATGATCATCTGATCATCTGTATCAGCCGTACACAGGGAAGTGGCGGTAATGATATCGGATTTGAACTGGCAGATCAGCTTCAGATCAACTATTATGATGCAGAGATCTTTGATCAGGTTATGAAGCGTCTGCAGGCAGATAAAAGTGTAGTCAGTGATACAGGTAATTTTGAGAAATTTGATAAATACAGAAAGAAAAAACATACAGATCTGAAAACCTGGTTCAGGGAATTCAACCGTTATCACGGACTTCCGAAACAGGATGCGGTTTTCTTCAACATGAGTGATCTGATCTGTGAACTGGCAAAAAGTGAAGACTGTGTGATTATGGGGCGCTGTGCAGACACGATTCTTAAGAATAATCACATTCCTCATATCAGCCTGTTTATCAGTGCTCCCTTCCAGGTTCGTGTGCAGCACGTTATGGATATCCGTAATATGAATTTGAAACAGGCAGTACGTTTTCTGAAGCAGATGGATAAGCAGCATAAGAAATATTATGAATTTTATACCGGTGAGAAATGGGGAAAACCGGAGAATTATGATTTGTGCATCAACAGTGCCAACTATGGACTGAAGGATACAATTGAGCTGATCCGGAGAATGCTGGATCAGAAGGTTCACTAAAATTAAAAATGATGGTTGGATAAAAAATAAGCTCTGTGGATAGAAGTTTTGATCCACGGAGCTTATTTTTCTTTTTTATTTCCAGTTGAATGTGAACATTCCATAAATATAGATAAAGGCAATTATAATCGGAAGTACAAATCGGAAGAGCGGTTTCATCCAGCTCTGTACCTTTAAACCCTTACCGGTATTGCTCTCTTTGATAAAGTTATCCCATCCCCAGCCGAACTTATTACAGCAGAAGAGTGCAAGGATGAGAGAGCCAAGGGGTAAAATATTGTTGGAAACAATAAAATCCCAGAAATCAAGCCAGGTAGTTCCTTCGGCAAATGGCTGGAAGTGGAAAACGCTGAAACCAAGGGCTGTGGTAAGTGCCAGAAGAAAGACACCTGTGCCGCAGACCACGCTGCCTTTTGGACGAGACCAGCCGGTAAGCTCACGTATCATTGCCAGAATGTTTTCGCACACTCCCAGAACTGTTGACATGGCTGCGAATACCATGAACAGGAAGAATAAGGAACCCCAGATGCGACCTCCGGACATGTTGTTAAAAACTGCTGCCATTGTATCAAACAGAAGGCTCGGACCTGCGTTTACTTCCAGATTAAAGGTGAAGCATGCAGGGAAAATAATAACTCCTGCCAGAAAAGCAACCAGTGTGTCCAGTGTGATCACATGAATAGCTTCCCCCATTAGAGAATGCTCTTTGCCAATATAGCTGCCAAAGATAGCCATGCCACCCATACCTGTAGATAAAGTAAAGAATGCCTGGTTCATTGCCCCTACAATTACCGAACCATCGATCTTCGAGAAATCCGGTTTCAGATAAAAGGTCATTCCCTCACCAGAGCCTTTCAGAAAAAAACTGTGTACAGCGAGAGCAAGCATTAGCACCAGCAGTGCAGACATCATATATTTTGTCACACGCTCCAGTCCTCCCTGAAGATTGAAGGAAAGGATGAAAAATGCAATGACTACAGTGACCAGTAAGAAGAATACATTCACAGAGGGAGAGGAGATCATGGCTGAAAATCCCAGTGAACCATTTTTACCTCTGAGAAACTGTACAAAATAATAAATGATCCAGCCGCAGACAACAGTGTAAAATGCCATCAGGGCAATGTTGCCAAGCAGACAGAACCAACCGAAAATCCCCCATTTCTGTCCTGGCTCTTCCAGCTTACGGTACATGAAAAGGGGACTTGTCTGAGCCGCTCTTCCGATGGAAAATTCCAACACAAGAGCCGGGATTCCCAGGATGACCAGACACAGAAGATAGATCAGCATAAAGCTGCCACCGCCATTTTGCCCGCACATCCACGGGAATTTCCACACATTTCCGCAGCCAATGGCGCAGCCGGCGGAAAGCATAATGAAGCCAAGCCGGCTTCCAAGCTGTTCACGTTTCATAAGATAACGCTCCCTTCAGAAGTTCATATAAGGGATATTATAAGATAAAAAACAATATTTGTAAAATTGATTGTTTTGTTGTATATTATTGAAAATATCGTTTGTATAAGAAAAATAACGCTTCTGCGTTTTGATGGGAAAATATTGAAAAAAATATGGGAAAGGAACGAGAAATGGATACAAATGTGTTAAAAACTTTTATTGCAGTATGTGAATATTCCGGATTTTCGGCTGCTGCAAAGGAACTGGGATATACGCAGTCTACAGTTTCTTCACAGATTAAACAACTGGAAAAGGAACTTGATGTCAGGCTGTTTGACCGTTATTATCATAAAATCAATCTTACGGAAAAGGGAGTTTTAGTTTTGCAGCAGGCTCGAAATATTCTGAAGGCACAGGCGAAAATGCTTGATTCGCTGAATTCGGCTGAAAGCATTGAAGGGGAGATCCGGTTGTCTATGTCCAGTTCTGTCTGCAGCAGATATTTTAAAAATGATTTTCTGCGTTTTCATCATCAGTATCCGGAAATAAAAGTGGAGATAACAGAAAACGGTACAGAGCAGATGTTTGATAAATTGCGGAAGAACGAAACAGATCTGGTTTTTACTCTGGACAGGCATATTTATGATTCGGATTTTATTATTTGTGCGGAACAGGAAGAACAGGTACATTTTATTGCAGCGGCTGATAATCCTGTTGCAGGCTGTTCATGGAAATTAAGTGAAATTTCTCAGAATGAGTTTGTGTTAACAGAACAAGCCATGAGCTACAGAAAAATACTGAATGAAACCCTTGCGTCCCAATCACTGGAAATCCGTCCGGTTCTTGAAATCGGAAATCCGCTTCAGATATGTGAACTGGTAAAAAACAGCAGCCTGCTTTCCTTTCTTCCGGATTTTATTTCGGAGAAATATGTGAAAGACGGACAGATTAAAAGACTGGATGTTGCCGGCTGCCCGGTAACTGTATGGACACAATTGCTGCTCCACAAAAATAAATGGCGGTCTCCGGCAATTAATGTGTTTATAGAATTTTATAAAGAAGTTATGCAGAGATAGAGCTTGAAGAGTATTGGAAATTTTATTCGACCTGAGATGAAAAAAAATTAGCCAGGCAAAATAAAATTGAATATTTACAAATTGGAAATATCAAAGCTAAATCTAAAATAATTATAAACTGCACAAAAAACACTTGCATTTTTTGTCTAAAAGTATATTATATATGATTAGTCAGGCTAATTAAAGAATAATATCAGACCTGAAAGAGGACAGAGGCCGGAAAGGAGTGAAGTTATGTGGTGCCCGGAAGAGGAGAAGAAAGAAAAACGAGAAGAGAAAAGCATGCCTGCGCTCTTTATGGAGATCAACCGCCAATATGGTATGAGATGTATGCAGCGTATACGGGAAATCGGTATCCAACAGGGACAGATGCCGATCATTATGATCGTATACAGACATAACGGCTGCAGCCAGAAGGAGATTGCAGAGTGGATGGGTGTAACACCGCCCACTGTAAATGTAAGTATCCAGCGTCTGGAGAAAGCAGACATTGTCTGCAGGAAACGTGATGATAAAGATCAACGCATCATGCGTGTATATCTGACAGAAAACGGAAGAAAAATCGTGGAGGAGCTCCAGCAGGAAAGCAAAGCTGTGGAGAAAGTGATGTTCAGCAATTTCAGCGAAGCAGAGCTATGTCTTTTACGAAGGTTTTTTGGGCAGATTCTGGATAATATTTCGGAGATACCTGTCAACAGGTAGAAACTGAAAAATACATGATGGAGCATATTGAGAAAACTGTATCAGCATGTTCAGATAAAAAATAATATTGTCTGTGAAAGAACTGACACGTGAGTTTAAACAGACATACATATTAAAAATAGGAAAAGAGGGAATCAAGCAATGATTAAACTGATGAAATATCTGAAGAAATCAGCGGGATACATTGTCCTGATCATAGCACTTCTGTTTCTGCAGGCGTACTGTGATCTTTCCCTGCCGGATTATACCTCCAAGATCATTAATGTAGGTATCCAGCAGAAAGGTATTGAAGACAGTGTGCCGGATAAGCTTCGGGATTCAACCCTGCAGAATCTTCAGATTTTTATGGATGAGGATCAGAAAAAGGAAGTTTCACAGAATTATACACAGGAAGATGATACCTGGTTATTAAACGATGATATTTCCAAAGAAACCAGAGAGAATTTAAATGAGGATTTCTCAAAGGCAATGATGATGGTAGCTGCCTTTTCCGAAGACAGTGAACAGGGGCAGGCAATGGTTGCACAGATGGGCCTTCCGGAGGGAACAGACCCACTGACAGCGCTGGCGCAGATGCCGGAAGAAGCAGTACAGCAGATTATGAGTCAGGTGGATGAGAAGCTGAAAGATATGCCGGAGTCTATTGTGACACAGGCTGGTGTTTCCTTTGTTGCTTCAGAATATGAAGCACTGGGAAAAGATGTGGATGCCATTCAGATGCATTACATCCTGATGTCAGGTATCAGAATGCTTGCCATGGCACTGGTGATCATGCTGGCAGCAATCAGCGTCACATTTATTTCGGCCAGAGTGGCAGGCAGACTTGGTCATGACCTGAGAAACAGCATTTACCGCAAGGTTATGAGCTTTTCCAGCAGAGAATATCATAAATTCTCCACAGCATCCCTGATCACACGAAGCACCAATGATGTGCAGCAGGTACAGCAGGTTATGGCAATGATGTTCCGCATTGTTCTGTACGCGCCGATCCTTGGTATTGGTGGAGTGCTCAAGGTATTAAACACAGATTCTTCCATGACATGGATCCTTGGTGTGGCAGTTGGTCTGATCCTGATTGTGATCTTTGTGCTGTTCCAGGTGGCAATGCCAAAATTCACTATCTTACAGACTCTGATCGACAGACTGAATCTGGTATCCCGTGAGATTCTGACAGGTATTCCTGTTATCCGTGCATTCAGCCGTGAGAAGCATGAGGAAGATCGTTTTGAGAAAGCGAACCTGGATCTGACAAAAACAAACCTGTTTGTCAACAGATGTATGACTTTTATGATGCCCATTATGATGTTGATCATGAACGGAGTATCTGTACTTATTATTTACAGTGGTGCCCATGCAGTAGACAACGGAACCATGCAGGTTGGTAATGTTATGGCATTCATCCAGTATGCGATGCAGATCATCATGTCCTTCCTGATGATCACTGCAATGTCCATTATGCTTCCGAGAGCAAATGTGGCAGCGCTTCGTATTGATGAGGTTCTGAAAACAGAGGTTTCCATTCAGGATCCGGAAACTCCGGTACATCCGTCAGAAAGTGTGAAAGGTGAGATCGAATTTGACCATGTATCCTTTGCTTACCCGGAAGCAGGTGAGAATGTACTGACAGACATTTCCTTTAAAGCAAAGAAAGGTCAGACGATCGCAGTGATCGGAAGTACAGGAAGTGGTAAAAGTACCCTGATCAATCTGATCCCAAGATACTATGATGTGACAAAGGGTTCTGTTAAAGTGGATGGTGTGGATGTCCGTGACATGACTCAGAAAGAGCTTCGTGATAAGCTGGGATATGTGCCGCAGAAGGGTGTACTTTTCTCAGGTACCATTGATTCAAACATCCGCTATGGTAAGCCGGAGATCACTGATGCACAGGTAAAGGAAGCAGCAGAGGTTGCACAGGCTACAGAATTTATTGATACCAAACCGGAGAAATATGAATCCCCTGTATCACAGGGAGGTACCAATGTTTCGGGCGGACAGAAACAGCGTCTGTCCATTGCCAGAGCCATTGCAAAGAATCCGGAAATCTTTATCTTTGATGACAGCTTCTCTGCCCTTGACTTTAAGACTGACAGTCAGTTAAGAAAGGCATTGAAGGAGTACACCAAGGACGCAACTACCGTAATCGTTGCCCAGAGGATCAGTACTATCCTTGGTGCAGACCAGATCATTGTACTGGACGACGGACATATGGCGGGCATTGGAACTCATAAGGAACTGATGGCAAATTGTGAGGTATATCAGCAGATTGCAAGATCTCAGTTATCAGAGGAGGAACTGGCATGAGCGAACAGAGAAGAAGAGGTCCTATGGGAGGACGTGGACGTATGATGTCCGGCGAAAAGGCGAAAGACTTCAAGGGCTCCATGGCTAAGCTTTTCCGTTATATGGGACGATATAAATTCCGCTTTATACTGATGTTTATCTTTGCAGTAGCGGGAACTGTGTTTAGTATTGTAGGGCCTAAGATTTTAGGTAAGGCGACCACAGAGCTGTTTAACGGCCTGGTTGCCAAGGTAAACGGAACCGGTGAAATTGACTTCGGAAAGATCGGGATGATCCTGTTATGGACACTTGGATTATATGTGTTAAGTGCATGCTTTTCCTTTGTACAGGGATTCGTAATGTCAGGGATCTCCAATGATGTTACCTATAATCTGAGAAAAGATATTTCAAAGAAAATCAACAGACTGCCTCTGAACTATTATGAGAGCAGAACAAACGGTGAGATCCTCTCCCGTATCACCAATGATGTGGATACTCTGCAGATGAGTCTGAACCAGAGTCTGACACAGCTGATCACATCAGTGACAACCCTGATCGGTGTATTTATTATGATGCTTTCCATCAATGTGTGGATGACTCTGGCAGCACTTCTGATCCTGCCGGTTTCCATGTTCATCATCCAGACTGTCATGAAGCATTCCCAGAAATACTTCCAGGATCAGCAGAGCTATCTGGGTAAAGTAAACGGTCAGATCGAAGAGAACTTCGGTGGTCATAATGTGGTCCGGGTTTTCAACAAAGAGAATGATGTAGTAGAAGAATTTGAGAAAGATAATCAGAAGCTTTATGAATCTGCATGGAAATCTCAGTTTTTCTCAGGAATGATGATGCCGATCATGCAGTTTGTAGGTAACCTTGGATATGTAATGGTAGCTCTCTTAGGCGGCGTGTTTGTAATCAAAAAAAGTATTGAAGTCGGTGATATCCAGTCCTTCTTCCAGTACATCCGTAATTTTACACAGCCAATCCAGCAGATCGCACAGGTTACAAACCTGTTACAGTCCTCAGCAGCAGCTTCCGAACGAGTATTTGAATTCCTGGAGGAGCCGGAAGAGAGTCAGAATGAGAAGAACCCTGTAGATGTTAATACACTTACAGGAGATGTACAGTTTGAACATGTAAAATTCGGTTACAATCCGGATAAGATCATTATTAATGATTTCTCTGCAGATGTGAAGGATGGCCAGAAGATTGCCATTGTAGGTCCCACAGGTGCAGGAAAGACAACTATGGTGAAACTGCTCATGAGATTCTATGATCTCAATGGCGGAAGTATTAAGGTAGACGGTTATGACATCAAAGACTTTAACAGAAGCAGTCTGAGAGAGATGTTTGGTATGGTGCTCCAGGATACCTGGCTGTTCTCAGGAACCATTATGGAAAATATCCGTTACGGACGTCTGGATGCTACAGATGAAGAGGTGATCGCAGCAGCAAAGGCAGCCCATGTGCACAACTTTATCATGCAGCAGCCGGGCGGCTATGACATGGTTCTGGATGAAGAAACCAGTAATATTTCCCAGGGACAGAAACAGCTTCTCACTATTGCCAGGGCAATTCTTGCCAATAATAAGATCCTGATCCTGGATGAGGCAACCTCCTCTGTAGATACCAGAACCGAAGTGCGTATCCAGAAAGCCATGGACAATCTGATGAAGGGCAGAACCAGCTTTGTGATCGCACACAGACTTTCTACCATCAAGGATGCAGACCTGATCCTGGTTATGAAAGACGGTGACATTATAGAGCAGGGAAATCATGAAGAGCTTCTGTCTAAGAAAGGCTTCTATGCAGACCTGTATAACAGCCAGTTTGAGAATAAGGCAACTGCCTAAAATATAAAGTTACAATCCCTCAGGGGTATTTGTGAAAGAGAATATATCCGGCTCCAGGCTAATGCAGATATTTCCTTCGCCAGGAAGATATAGGATCACACAGATACCGGCTGAGGGATTTTTGCCGGATTTTTGTCTTTTCTGTAAGAGGGGAATATGTTATAATTAAAAACCAATCTACGAAAATTGATATATTTTATCATCATAATAACAAGAGAAAATGATAACAATAATAAGGAGTATTGTAACTGTGAAGTTGCTGAACAGTTGCAAATATCAGAGGATATCAACAATATGACAGATAAGAAAAACGGCAGAGAATATCTGGGCTATGTGCTGGAAAAATTAAAAGAACGTATCACAGAAATCAGCCTTTCTCTGGTGGAAGGCCAGAAAGAGATTGAGGGAATGCATGAGTATTACTGGGAAAATTATACAGAGATGGACCAGTATGGTTATGAGAATTATGATAATCAGCAGGCATTGTTCCGCCAGATTTCCGCAAATGAAGAGCAGCTGATCCTGAAGCAGAGATTTCGCAGAATGGCAGATTCTCCATTTTTCGGAAGAGTTGATTTCATTTACGAAGGAGAGGACGAACCGGAGATCTTTTATATTGGAATTGGAAATTTTGCAGAGAAAGCAGGGCATATTCCATTAGTATACGACTGGCGTGCTCCGGTAAGCGGTCTGTTTTATGACTATGACAAAGGACCGGCTTCTTATGAGGCTCCCATGGGCGAGATTCATGGTGAGGTTGCTTCGAAATGGCAGTATAAGATCCGCAACGGAAAAATGATCTACGAATTTGAGAGTGATGTGAAGATCGATGATGAGATCCTGAAAGCAGAGCTGGGAAGTAACGGTGAGGTACAGCTTAAGAACATTATCCGTACCATTCAAAAGGAGCAGAATGCCATTATCCGAAATACCAAAGACAGGATCATGGTGATCCAGGGTGCAGCAGGAAGCGGGAAAACTTCCGTGGCGCTTCACAGGATCGCCTATCTTCTCTACCATGACAGACAGAATCTGAAGTCTTCCAATATTCTGATCTTGTCACCAAATGGAGTGTTTTCCGATTATATCTCCCATATCCTTCCTGAACTGGGAGAAGAGAATATTAAGGAAATGAGCTTTGATCTTTTTGCTTATAAGCAGCTTCGGGATACAGTTTCTGACTGCGAAGACCGCTATGATGAAATTGAACGCAGAATCCGTTTTCCGCAGAAAGCTTCTCTTGCAGAGGAGAAGCAGTCCATGGAATTTATAAATCTTATGGAACGCTATCTGGTGGAACTGGAAGACCGGCTGATGAATTTTAAAGATGTGGAATATAAGGGATTTGTAAAGAAGGAATCAGAGATTATTGAATTGTTTTATTTCAAATTCCAGGATTTTCCACTGCTCTCAAGGATGGATGCAGTTGCAGATTATTTCATTGACGAGGTGGAAACTCTGCGGGATCGTGATCTGGCAGATGATGAGAAAGACCTGATCCGTGAGAAATTCATGAAGCTGTATGTGACCGGAGATCTTTATGTGATCTACAGTCAGTTCCTGAAAGAAAATGGATACAAAGGACTTCCGCGTGTTTCTTATGAGAAAAGAAAGCTGAAATATGAGGATGTTTATCCTGTTCTTTACCTGAAATATCGTTTGCAGAGCCAGCAGGGAAGAAGCAATATCAAGCATCTGGTGGTAGATGAGATGCAGGATTACTCAAGGCTTCAGTATGAAATTCTGCAGAGGATTTTCTCCTGCAGAATGACGATCCTGGGTGACCGGGCACAGACTATGGATGATAAACAGCAGGATGTGCTGAAATTTCTGCCGAAGATTTTCGGGAGGGATATCCACAAGATCATTATGAATAAGAGTTACCGTAACACCATAGAGATTGCGTCTTATGCAAATCAGCTTGCGGGTATTGAAGATATGGAACTCTTTGAACGTCATGGTGCTCCGGTGGAGGAGAAAATATTTGCAGATATGAGCCATGCTGCGGAAGAGATTGCAGAAACTCTGAAACTCGGCGAAGAAGAATATGAAACAGCAGCGGTTGTCCTGCGTACAGAGAAAGAAGCAGAACATATGTGGCTTCTTCTGAAGGAAATTCTGGGAGAAAAAGGATTTGATATAAAAGAACGTCTGTCTTATCTGGACAGAAACAGCACAAGCTTTAAGAAAGGTCTTACAGTTACGACATTCTATCTGGCAAAAGGTCTGGAATTTGATCAGGTATTTGCAGTATTTCCGCAGAAAGACCGGAGCCCGCTTGTGCGTCAGGCGAGATATATCGCTGCAACAAGAGCCCTTCATGAACTGCATATGTATGAAGTGGAAAAATAAAAAAGTAATCGTTACTGTTCACTCCGTTCACAGTAACAAGTAATCTCTCAGTTACAGAGAAAAAAAGATAAATGGTATGATGAAGCAGAGAAATGGCGTTATGATAGACTATGCAAATCGCAGAAGGCTGAGAAATCGACATTGACATCTATGTAATGAAATTGTAAAATATATAATGTTAGGGGCAAAATATCTTTTGACCCTGACATCATATTTTATAAAGTACGGAACAGTTATAATAATATCAGAGAGAGGTTTCCTCTTCTGACCTGATATCAAATATTACCTGAAGACTATATATCTATTCTAAGGAGGATATTATGAAAAATAAAAGAGTACTAATGTTATTGGCCTTAACAACTGTATTATCTGTTTCCATGACTGCATGCTTTGGAGGCGGCAGTGACGAGGATTCAAGTGTGGTACAGGTAACTCCTACACCGGAGCCAACCAAAGCAGCGAAAGCAACTCCTACCCCTGCACCGGCCAATGCCCAGAATACTACCTATACATCTAAGAACAAAGCAGTATCCATTAAACTTCCGGATGCGACATGGGCGAATAAATCAGATTCTGACGATATGTTAAGCTTTGAGTCACCGAAACAGGGCAAACTCCTGATCCTGCATGGTTCCGGTGAGGAGGATATGTCTGTGGCGATCATTCCAAGTTCACAGGATACAGCCTCTGCACTTGTAAAGGCAGATAATCTTGTAGAAGGTACAGATTTTGAGATCCAGGATTATAAATCAGAGGAAGTCAGCGGTGTAAATGTTTACAGCTATACAGTTCATTACCTCACTGACAAGAGTGACTATAAATATGTTGTAAATAAATATTTCACAGATAATACAACAGAATTTTACAGTGTTGCAGGTTCTGTAAAGGATGAGAAAGCACTGGCAGGAATCAAGACTTCTGTTGATTCATTCACTATTTCCGGTGATTCTGTACTGAAAGCAGCAGCAACAGGAAAAACTTCAGGAACTACAGCAGGTACAACTGCGGACGGCACTTCAGGAACTACAGGAACAGCGGCTGCAGGTACAGACCAAACAGCATCCGGCAGTTCATCAGATGGAAGTTCTTCAGCAGGCACAGACGGTTCTTACAGTGATACTTCATCGGGCGGTTCATCAGATTACAGTTCATCAGACTATACTTCTGATGGCAGCAGTGACGGATCTTATGATTATGACGATGGTTCTTCCAATGGATATTATGCAGACGGAACACCTGTAGGAACAGATGATCCGGACTATGATACAGATCAGACAAGAACTATTTACAGAAACTCCGACGGATATCCGCTTGTAATTTATCCGAACGGTGACGGTACATGGTGTGATGATGACGGAAATACCTATGATTTTGCTAATGGTGAGGACGTTTATGATGAGAACGGCGTTGACTATTACTATCATGGAGAACCGGCGTATGTCCGCTATATGCCTAAGAATCAGTAACAGAAAAGTTGAAAAGGACGGCTGCTGTAAAAAACAGTCGTCCTTTTTTGCGCTGACAGAGAGCAACCTGTTATTTACATAAGAACGGATGTTGTGGTAGAATAGCAGGGAAAATATGTGTTGCTGTGAACGGAGTGAACAGTAAAACAGGTAGATAATGAGGGCTGATAAATGGAATCATATGGAAGATTTGCCGGTGTTTATGATGTTTTCATGGATAATGTAAACTATCGTGAATGGGCAGACTATATTATAGAAACACTGGCTCAGGACGGGATCAGGGATGGTCTGGTTCTGGAGCTGGGATGTGGAACAGGTACTGTGACAGAGATGCTTGCAGATGCCGGATATGATATGATCGGTATCGATAATTCTGAGGAGATGCTTGCAGAGGCTATGGAGAAGCGGGCGGAATCCGGTCATGATATTCTGTATCTTTTGCAGGATATGCAGGATTTTGAGTTATATGGTACGGTTCGTGCGGTGATCAGTGTCTGTGACAGTATGAATTATCTGACGGACGAGGAAGATCTGGAGTATCTTTTTGCGCTGGTAAATAATTATCTGGATCCGGGCGGACTGTTCATTTTTGATATGAATACGATCCATAAATACCGGGATGTGATCGGTGATACGACTATTGCTGAGGACAGAGAGGACGGAAGCTTTATCTGGGAGAACAGTTATGACAGGGAAAATGCCCTGAATGTATATGAACTGGCACTTTTTCTTCCAAGAGAAGACGGATTGTATGAGAAGTGTGAGGAGGAACATGTACAGAAAGCGTATTCCATAGAAGCAATCAAGGCTATGATTGTGAAAGCAGGAATGGAACTGGTGGCAGTCTGTGATGCATATACTCATAATCCGGGTGATGAGAATTGTGAACGTCTGACTTTTGTTACAAGAGAGCATGGAAAAAGTGCACAGAACGGATATCATGGAAGGATTCCGGAGAAACCTGAGACACATCGCGCGGATTGATGCAATTATAGCAGGCCTCTTAATTAATGCATTATTTATGGGAATTGCTATTGATTTGATGTTAAGCCATGGACAAAATGAAAATAATATGAAAGAAATAACAGGAGTAATAAACGAATGAACGATTATATTATCAGAGCAATTGCAGCGAATGATCAGATTCGGGCATTTGCGGCAGTTACTACAGAAACAGTAGAAACAGCGAGACAGGATCACAATACAAGCCCGGTAGCCACAGCAGCACTGGGACGTCTTCTTACAGCAGGTGCCATGATGGGTACCATGATGAAGGGGGATAAGGACATCCTCACACTTCAGATTAAGGCAGGAGGTCCTCTGGAAGGAATTACTGTGACAGCAGATTCCAAAGGTCGTGTAAAGGGATATGTGGGAAATCCTGATGTATGTATCCCGGCAAACAGCAAGGGAAAACTGGATGTTGCAGGTGCTGTCGGTGTAGGATTTATGAACGTGATCAAGGATATGGGATTGAAAGAGCCTTATGTTGGACAGGTTGCGCTTCAGACCAGCGAGATCGCAGAAGATCTTACCTATTATTTTGCTACAAGTGAACAGGTACCGTCAGCAGTTGGTCTTGGAGTTCTTATGAATAAAGACAATACAGTACGTCAGGCTGGCGGATTTATCGTGCAGCTGATGCCGTTTGCGGAAGAAAGCACAATTGCGAAGCTTGAGGAAAATGTGCAGAAAATCACATCTGTCACAAATCTTCTGGAAGAGGGGCATACTCCTGAGAGTCTGCTTGAGAAAGTCCTGGAGGGCTTTGATATGGAGATCAATGAGAAAGTTCCTACGGAATTTTACTGTAACTGCAGCAGAGAAAGAGTGGAGAAAGCCCTGATCAGCATCGGAAGAAAAGAACTCAATGAAATGATCCAGGAAGGTAAGTCCATTGAGATGAACTGCCATTTCTGTAATAAGAATTATGAATTTACAGTGGAAGAACTGAAAGAAATCCTGCGTAAATGTAAATAAGAGACGCCAATGTACTGACAGATAGATCTGCCGGAGCACAGGGAAGAAGAGGTAGAAAATGAAAAACGGTTATATCAAAACAGCAGCCGCAACACCTTATATCACAGTTGCAGACTGCAATGCCAATGGAAATGAGATTATCAGACTGATCCATGAGATGGAGAAAGAACATGTGAAGGTTATGACTTTTCCGGAGCTTTGTATCACAGGCTATACCTGTCAGGATCTTTTCCTGCAGAGACGTCTTCTCGACAGCGCCTGGGAAACTTTGCTGAAGATCACAAAGGAAACTGCTGATGTGGATGCCCTTGTTTTTGTAGGTGTGCCTTTCAGAAATCATGGAAAATTATATAATGTGGCAGCAGTTTTAAACAGAGGCGAAATCATTGGTCTGGTTCCGAAAACTTATCTTCCAAACTATGGAGAATTTTATGAGCAGCGCCATTTTGCATCAGGTCTTGGCTGTCTGGAATATGTGGATATTGAGGGAAAGAGAGTTCCTTTTGGAACAGATATTCTTTTTATCTGTGAGGAGGAGCCGGAGCTTGTGGCAGCTGCAGAGATCTGCGAGGATTTATGGGTGACACTGCCGCCAAGCGTTCTCCATGCACAGGCAGGAGCGAATCTGATCGTGAATCTGTCAGCCAGCAATGAGATGGTCGGAAAGGACAGCTATCGCAGAGATCTTGTTTCCGGACAGTCTGCACGTCTGGTGTGCGGATATGTATATGCAAATGCAGGAGAAGGTGAGTCCACACAGGATCTGGTCTTTGGCGGTCAGAATATGATCGCAGAGAATGGAGTGATCCTTGCGGAAGGAAAACGTTTCCACAATGGTATTGTATGTAGTGAGATTGATGTGCAGAGGCTGAACGATGAGAGAAGAAGACTGACTACTTATCAGCCGGCTGACGACAGTGATCATATTAAAGTACGCTTCCATCTGAATGTGGAAGAGACAAAGCTGACCAGAAAATATCCGCAGTATCCTTTCGTACCTTCACGAAAAGAAGAAAGGGATATGCGCTGTGATGAAATCCTGAATATCCAGGCAATGGGACTTAAGAAACGTATGGATCATATCCATTGCCATAAGGCAACAGTGGGACTTTCCGGAGGTCTGGATTCCACATTGGCACTGCTTGTGATCGCAAGAGCCTTTGACCTTTCCGGTGCGGACAGAAAGGATATCCACTGTATTACCATGCCATGCTTTGGAACTACAGACAGAACTTATCAGAATGCCTGCAAATTAAGTCAGTGTCTGGGTGCGACTTTAAGTGAAATCAATATCAAAGAAGCAGTAAATGTACATTTCCGGGATATTGCTCATGATCCGTCTGTGCATGATGTGACTTATGAGAACAGCCAGGCAAGAGAGAGAACGCAGATCCTGATGGACAGTGCAAATCAGGATGGCTCGATTCTGGTGGGAACAGGAGATCTGTCTGAGCTGGCTCTGGGATGGGCAACCTACAATGGTGACCATATGTCCATGTACGGCGTGAATGCTTCAGTGCCGAAAACTCTGGTGCGTCATCTTGTACGTTATTATGCGGATACATGCAAAGATGAGAAGCTGACAGAGGTTCTTCTTGATATTCTGGATACACCGGTAAGTCCGGAGCTTCTGCCGCCTAAGGATGGCAAGATCGCACAGAAGACAGAAGATCTGGTGGGACCTTATGAACTTCACGATTTCTATCTGTACTATATGCTTCGTGCAGGATTTGAACCGGAGAAAATTTACAGGCTGGCATGTGAGACTTTTGAAGGAATGTATGATAAGGAGACAATCTTCAAATGGCTGAAAACCTTCTATTGGAGATTTTTTGCACAGCAGTTTAAACGTTCCTGCCTTCCGGATGGCCCGAAGGTGGGAAGCGTTGCGGTTTCACCGAGAGGTGATCTGAGAATGCCAAGTGATGCAAGTGCAGGAGTATGGCTGGGGCAGCTTGAAAATATGGATATTTAGAATCGTATAGCGGAGTGGATGATTCTATCCGCGTGATTTTGCATGGCGAAGCGGAGAACGATCAATTGTTCTCCGCTTTTTTCAGTGCTGTTTCAATTGCATTCAAAAGAATCATGGAAGTATACTTCTGATCTTCGGAATATTGGATATTTTCCAGTGACTGGGAGGTATAGATCTGGCTGGCCAGTGATTCCAGAGCCGGTTCCATGAGAGGAAACATGGCTGCGGTGCTTTCGCTTAAATTTACCAGACGGATGGAAGTTACCCTGTCAGAGTCAACGGTTACTTCCAGGTCAAAGGTGTTTTCATTCAGGTCGATGGAGGAAGTATAAATTCCCGGTTTGTACAGGCTTTTGGCATCGGCTGAGGTACTTTTTTTCTGACCGGGTCCAAACATGAAAAAAAGTACAATAGCCAGGATGACAGCAAGAAGAAGGAAAATGCCGGTGTATATAACTTCCTTCATATGTAGGACTATGATTTTTGTTTTTGCACTCATGGTACACGCCTCCTGGATGGTTTTGTATATTCTATTACAGAAGTGCTTAAATTATGATATACTGAAACAACGAATGTGAGTAACCGACAGTAAGGAGAGAAGAATGTCATTACAGTTTATTATCGGCAGTTCCGGTGCCGGAAAGTCTTATTTTGCATATGAGAGAGTAATCCGGGAGTCCATGGAACACCCGGAGAGAAATTACTATATTATTGTTCCGGAGCAGTTTACCATGCAGACACAGAAGACGCTGGTGGAAATGCACCCGGGAAAAGGAATCCTGAATATTGACATCCTGAGCTTTGAACGTCTTGCGTACCGTGTATTTGAAGAAACCGGCGGAGATAACAGAAAGGTTCTGGAAGATACGGGAAAAAGCATGGTGCTGCAGAAAATGGTGCAGCAGCACAGAAAGGAACTTGCCTATCTGGGAAGTCAGATGAATAAGCCGGGATATCTGGATGAGGTGAAGTCTCTGGTTTCAGAATTTATGCAGTATGATATCAGAGAAGAGAATCTGGCAGAAATGAAAGAGAAGGCCCAAAATCAGCCATTACTTGAAATGAAGCTTAAGGATGTGGGAATCCTTTATCAGTCATTCAGGGAATTCCTGAAGGGGCATTATATGACAGGGGAAGAGATGATGGATGTCCTGCTTAAACAGCTTCCTTTTTCCGAAAAACTTAAGGGAGCGGAATTTCTCTTTGATGGATTTACCGGATTCACGCCAATTCAGGTCAATGTGCTCAGGGAACTTCTGGTCATTGCTGACCGCATAAGTGTTACTGTGACTATGGACGAACGGGAGGATGCTTTTTCTTCGGGAAAACCTTATCAGCTTTTCTTTATGAGCAAGCAGATGATACGGACACTTGCAGGGCTGACCAGAGATCTGGAGGATCCAGTGTATCTGAAACCATCCGGACAGTCCCGGTTTGCACAGGCACCTGCCTTACAGTTTCTGGAGAAAAATATCTTCCGCTACAGAAAGGGCGTGTATGCCGAAGAACAGCAGGAGATAAAAATATTTACTGCGCCATCCCCCCTGGAAGAAATGCGGGAGGCTGCCAGAAGGATGTCAGAACTTGTGCGTACCTGCGGATACCGCTATGGTGAGATTGCAGTGATCACAGGAAATCTGGAAGAATATGCAAGACTTGCAGCACAGGTATTTGAGGAGGCAGATATTCCATATTTTATTGACGAGAAGCATTCGGTAATGATGAATCCTTTTGTGGAGTATCTGCGCGCTGCCATGGAGATGGCGGTACAGGGATTTCCTTATGAGAGTGTTTTCCGTTATCTCAGATGCGGGATGTCAGAAGTTACCAGAGAACAGGCTGATAAGCTGGAGAATTACGTGCTGGCGCTGGGAATCCGGGGATATAAGAAATGGTCTGAAAAATGGGTTCGTGTATACAGAGGAATGGAAGCGGAGAAGATACAGGAACTGAATGAGATCAGAGAAATCTTTGCGGAAGAAGTAAGGGAACTTGCGCAGGGATTTGGTTCCGGGAAGAAGACAGTGGAAGAGTACTGCCGGATTCTCTATGAGTTTATCCAAAAAAGCAATGTCTGGCAGAAACTGAAACGACAGGAGCGAAAGTTTAAAGAGTCAGGCGATAAAGCAATGGAAAAAGAATATAACCAGATTTATGGAATTGTGATGGACCTGCTGGATAAGATGGTTGAGATTCTTGGCGAAGAAACGGTAAACAGACAGGAGTTCCGACAGCTTCTGGAATCAGGACTTTCTCAGGCAAAAGTAGCGCTGATTCCGCCGAGCATAGATCAGGTAATGGTGGGTGATATGGAACGATCCCGCTTAAAGGAGATTAAGGCGTTGTTCTTTGTTGGCGTGAATGAGGGAAATATCCCAAAGAGCACACAGACAGGCGGAATCTTATCAGAGCTTGACAGGGATTTCTTCCAGGAGCAGGGAGTGGAACTGGCACCGGGGCCTAAAGAACTGATGAATATGCAGAGGTTTTATCTGTATCTGAATATGACGAAACCGGGAGAAAAGCTGATCCTTTCCTACAGTGATACAAATGCAAAAGGAGAAGGTATAAGTCCGGCATATCTGATCGGGAGTATACGCAGTCTGTATCCGAAGCTGGAAATTGAGGGTGGAGCCGGGGTCAGACCCCATAAAAATTCTATAAACAATTATTGTTATCCGGAAAATCCGGAAGCTGGGATTGATCTGTTTCTGGAGAAGCTGGTACAGGAGACAGAGAAAGAACATGAGGATATTCTGGAGCAGGCAGATGAGACGGATGCAATGTTTGGAGAGCTTTATAGCTGGTATCTGCGGAATCCGGAATACAGAAGCAGAGTACAGAAGCTGGTACAGTCGGCTTTTGCCGGAAAACCAGAGGACATTATCAGCCAGAGTGTGGCGAAGGCATTATACGGAGAGGTTTCACCTTACAGTGCTACCAGACTGGAACGTTTTGCAGCCTGTGCATTTGCACATTTCCTTCAGTATGGAATGAAACTTACCGAGCGTGTGGAATATGAGTTTAAACCTATGGATATGGGAAATGTTATGCATGAAGCACTGGAAAGCTTTGCAGAAGAAGTGCGAAAAAGAGGCATGAAATGGACAGAGCTGACAGAACAGGAACGGAATGAGATTGCGGACCGGTGCCTGGATAATATTGTGGCAGATTATGGAAACACGGTGCTCAAAAGCAGTGCCAGAAATGAATATATGATCGAGAGAACAAGGAGAATCCTCAGAAGGACGGTATGGGCACTTCAGAAACAGCTGGAACAGGGAGAATTTCAGCCAGAAGGCTTTGAGGTAACCTTCGGGGGAGGACGGATTGACAGAGTAGATATTATGGAAGATCAGAATAAGGTGTATGTGAAGGTGATTGATTATAAAACCGGAAATACATCCTTTGACCTGGTTTATCTGTATCATGGCCTGCAGTTACAGCTGATGATCTATCTGGATGGTGCTCTGCGTGTAGAGCAGAAGAAATATCCGGATAAGGAGATTATTCCTGCGGGAGTTTTTTATTACAATATCAAGGATCCTATGATCCAGGAGAAGATAGATGCGGATGTGGAAGCAGTCAGTGCAGGTCTTATGAAAGAACTGAAGATGAATGGACTGGTTCAGGCAGATCCGGAGCTTGTGTACAGGATGGACAGCAGTCTTGGCTCCATTCCTGTCGCATTTAATAAGGACGGAAGCTTTCGCAAAAATTCTTCTGTGGCAGACAGAACACAGTTCGCAGTGCTTGGACGGTATGTAAGGACGAAGATTGAGAAGATAAGAAGTTCTATTCTGGAGGGAGATGCAGAGGTTTCTCCCTATGAGCTCGGAAAAAAGAATGCGTGTACTTATTGTCCGTATATGACGGTATGCGGATTTGACCGCAGGCTGTCAGGATATGAATTCCGCAGACTGAAAAACTTCTCTGATGAGGAATTATGGAAAGCATTTGACAGGGAGGCAGAATAAGATGGGTGTACAGTGGACAAAGGAGCAGCAGGAGGTTATACGGCTGCGGGACAGAAATATTCTGGTCAGTGCGGCAGCCGGGTCCGGAAAAACGGCAGTACTGGTAGAACGTATCCTGAGTAAGATAACAGATAAAGAACACCCTGTGGATATTGACAGACTGCTGATCATGACATTTACAAGAGCGGCAGCAGGTGAAATGAAAGAGAGGATCTCGGCAGCTATTGAAAAAGCACTCTGTGAGGATCCCGATAATGAGCATCTGCAGAGACAGACAACCCTGCTTCATACTGCACAGATTACAACTATTGATGGTTTCTGTGCCTATATTATCCGGAATTACTTTCATCTGATCGGACTGGATCCGGGATATCGGACGGCAGATGAGGGGGAACTGAAGCTTCTGCGAGGAGATGTTGTGAAAGCACTGCTTGAAGAATATTATGCCAAAAAAGATGAAAAGTTTCAGAAATTCGTGGAATGCTTTGCAACAGGAAAGTCAGATGAAAATCTGGGAAACCTGATACAGAAATTATATGAAATGGCTATGAGCAATCCTTTTCCGCAGGAATGGCTGTCCGGGTGTATGGATGATTACAGGATTGATTCCCTGGAAGAGTTAAGAGAGACTGAGTGGATGAGGATGCTCTGGGATGCAGTGAAGGATGAACTGCAGGAAGCGAATCTTCTTGTGCAGGAGGCTCGAAGAATCTGCTCAGAGCCGGATGGTCCGTATCTGTATGATGAGGCACTGAGCAGTGATCTGCTTCTTATAAGAAGTCTGCAGGAGCTGGCAGAGAAAAGAGATTATAATGGAACTGCAGAAATACTTATGAAACCCTCATTTGCCCGGCTGAGCACAAAGAAGGCTGCGGATGTAGATGAACAGAAGAAGCAGAGAGTGAAAGATCTCCGGGATGAGGAAAAGGGGATTCTGAAGGAACTGGGGCAGCGATATTTCCAGAGTGCAGAGAAAGAACTTCTGGAAGTAATCAGATATATCAGAGGCCCCGTAGAGATGTTAGTCGAGCTGACCGTAGGATTTAAAGAGCGGTTCGGAGAGGCGAAGAGAGAAAAGAATATTCTGGATTTTACGGATATGGAACATTTTGCCTTGCAGATATTGATGACGAAAGAAGGGGAAGAAATCCATATGTCTCAGGCTGCGAGAGAGCTCTCCGCAAAGTATGATGAAGTCCTGGTGGATGAATATCAGGACAGTAACTTAGTGCAGGAGCTTCTGACAACAGCAGTATCCGGGTGGATCAACCAGAAGAAAAATATCTTCATGGTAGGAGATGTAAAGCAGAGTATCTATCGTTTCCGTCTGGCAAGGCCGGAGCTTTTCATGGAAAAATATAAAAGTTATTCCACAGAAGAAGCACAGGAGCAGAGAATTGACCTGCACAAAAATTTCCGGAGCAGGGAACAGGTTCTGGAGAGTGTAAACTTTATTTTCCGACAGATCATGGGGGAAGACCTGGGAGGGATTACCTATGACAAAGATGCGGCCCTTTATCCCGGAGCTTCTTTTCCGGAAGGAGAGTCAGAGGAATTTGTAAAGACAGAGGTTCTTCTGGTCGAGAGAGACGGAGAAGAACTGTCTGATGTACAGGACTATGAAGACGCAGGTGCATCGGGAAACCGCAGGGAAATGGAAAATCAGACCGGGCAGGAACTGGAGGCGCTGGCCATTGCACAGAGAATTAAAGAAATTGTGGGAAAAGAACAGATCGTAGATAAAGAGAAGAAGGAATACCGGTCTGTGGAATACGGGGATATTGTAATCCTGCTGCGCACTGCCTATGGATGGGCAGAAACATTCAGGGAAGTGCTGGCATCTCAGGGGATTCCCGTATATTGTACATCAAGAACCGGATATTTCTCTGCAACCGAGATTGTGACTGTATTGAATTATCTGAAGGTGTGTGACAATCCGCTGCAGGATATTCCGCTTATGGGAGTGCTTCGTTCACCGATCGTCGGATGCACTTCACAGGAACTGGCAGAGCTTAGAATACAGTATCCTGATGGTCTGCTCTATGAGAGTGTTTCGGCATATGCAGGAGAAAATGAAATCCCCGAAAAAGAACTGGATCCGGATAAGCTGAAATCTGAATTGTTAAACAGTAATCTGCGAACAGATGAAAAGAACTCTCTGAATATTAAATTAAAAGGATTTCTGAGTCTCCTTGAAAAGGTAAGAAATATGGCTACATATACGCCGGTCCACGAATTGATCCTTTATGTGCTGAAAGAAACCGGGTATGGAGATTATGCAAGGGCACTTCCGGGAGGGGAGCAGCGTTTTGCAAATCTTACCATGCTTGTGGAGAAAGCTATGGACTATGAGAAGACAAGCTACAGGGGTCTGTTTAACTTTGTTCGTTATATCGAACAGCTACAGGCATATCAGGTGGACTATGGAGAAGTCAATCTGACAGGAGCGGGCAATACCGCAGTGGAGATTATGACGATCCACAAGAGTAAGGGACTTGAATTTCCGGTAGTATTTGTGGCCGGTATGGGAAAACAGTTTAATTTTCAGGATATGAATGCAGGTCTTTTGCTTCATCCGGAACTGGGAATAGGGGCTGATGCTATCATACCGGAGAAACGGGTGATCGCATCTTCGCTGAATAAGCAGGTGATCAGAAGACAGCTTCTGAAGGAGAGTCTGGGAGAGGAACTGAGGGTACTTTACGTTGCCATGACAAGAGCAAAAGAGAAACTGATCCTTACAGGAACAGTCGGAAAGCTGGAAAAGCAGATGCTGTCGCTGTCGCGTTTTCTGGATGAGGAAGAAGAACTGCTCCCACTGGGAACCAGAATGAAAGCAAAGAATTACTGGGCTTTTGTACTGCCTGCGCTGGTGCGGCATCGGGCAATGAGTGAACTTTTGTGGGAATATGGAATCCTCATGAAGAAACAGCCGGGGATTTACGATGATATCTCTGAGTTTGTGATAAAAAAGATCACTGTCCGTCAGATGACAGAAAAAGCAGTTCTCATCCAGGCAGGAAACCAGATGCAGGAGGAATATCTGAAGAACTGGGATGAAAATAAAGTGTATGATGAGACTGTGAAGGAAGAGATAGAGAAGAGATTTTCCTTTGTATATCCGTATAAATATCTGGAAGATATTCCGGTTAAAGTCAGTGTTTCGGATCTGAAAAAGAGAAGCTGGCATGATGAAAGTGAACTGGAAGAGAATATCAGTGTGTCTGCCGAAGAGCAGGAGGAAGAACAGGAAGCCCCGGTTCCCGCATTTATGGCAGAGAAGCAGGAAGAGTATAAGGGGGCTGCCAGAGGTACTGCTTACCACAGAGTAATGGAATGTCTGGATTATGCAGAAACAGATACAGAGGAACAGCTTCGGGCTCAGTTAAAGAGACTTCTGGAGAGCCGGAAAATGACAGAGCAGGAAGCAGAATGTATCCGGATCCGGGATATCAGGAGGTTTGTGGAGTCCGGGCTGGGGCAGAGGATGAAGAAGGCTGCCATGAAAAAACATCTTTACAGAGAACAGCCTTTTGTGATCCAGAGAAATGCTTCTATGCTCGATGATGGTTGGAAGAACGAAACAGTGCTGGTGCAGGGAATTATAGATGCCTATTTTATGGAAGAGGAAGAGATTGTTCTTGTGGACTATAAAACGGATAGAGTGAGGAGAGGACAGGAACAGAAGCTGATCGATCTGTATCATGTGCAGCTTGAGGATTATGCCCGGGCATTGGAGCGGATGACGGGGAAAAGAGTGAAGGAAAAGATCATTTATTCGTTTACATTGCAGAAAGAGATATTGCTGTAAGCGGAATAAAAATTATTATTGTGAAATTCAAATATCCGGCAGGGATAAGCGCGTGTTATACGCGCCACCCTGCCGGATATTTGTTTTTCAGGATCTGGTTGACCAGTTTACCGAAGCCAATGGGATATCCATCTGCACAGAGGAGATGCCAGCCTTTTTTGTGAGCTGCTTCTTCGGGTTCGATATTTAAGGTTTCGCCCTTTAAATATCTGGTGATCCTTTCGTCAGAAGCGGAGAGAGAGATGACTGCTTCTGCTTCATTTTTGCGGATCGCCAGTGCAAGTGGCTGAGACGGCTCGAAGCGGTTTTTCTTCAGGTCACCGAGATAGAGACCGTTTCTTAAGAAGGTGATGCCGCGGAAGTTGTGGGCAACCGGGGGAAGATAGTAGGCTTTATCACCGCGGATTTCCACACGTTCCCAGTCAAATGGCTGACCGCAGAGGGTTTTCAGACCGATTTCGTTCAGAAATTCCTCAATCAGTGGAAATGCGTTTTTGTCCGGTTTTGTGTGAGGACGGGAGCTTTCCTTGATTGTCTGTCCTTTTTTATGGAAGAGCGCAAGGAAGTGTCCCTCTCCGTTCATTTTGTGTGGGAAAATCCGGATGCATTTGATAAGTTCAGGATTTCCGTTTCCCCATTCAGGAACTCCATGGGAGAAGCCTTCATAATCTTCCATTTCTGCCAGTTCCATGTCAGGACGGTTTTCCAGAAGCCAGGAAACAGTTTGTTCGTCTTCTGCAGGCGCGAATGTGCATGTAGAGTAAAGCATCAGTCCGCCGGGACGGAGCATATCGGCTGCCTGGAGGATAAGCTCTTTCTGGATTTCGGAAAGCTCCATGGATTTTTCGGGAGTCCAGTCTTTGGCAAGTGCTTCTTCTTTACGGAACATTCCTTCTCCGGAGCATGGAGCATCCAGGATGATCTTGTCGAAGAATTCGGGGAATGCTTTGGTTAACTTTGCAGGTGTTTCGTTTGCTACGAAGACATTTGGGATGCCGAAGAGTTCCAGGTTGCGAAGGAGGGCTCTGGCGCGGGAAGTGCTGATATCGTTTGCTACCAGAAGTCCCTGTCCCTGAAGTGCTGCGCCTGCTGCAGTTGCCTTGCCGCCCGGGGCTGCGCAGAGGTCCAGGACTCTGTCACCCGGCTCGATGGGGATGCGGGAGGCGGGGGTCATGGCGCTGGGTTCCTGAAGGTAGTAGAGGCCGGCCTGGTAGTATGGGCATCTGGAAGGACGGATGTCTTCATCGTAGAAGTAGCCGTTTTTGATCCATGGGATCTGACGGGTTGGAAATGGAGACAGGTTTTCGAAGTCTTCGCAGGTGATCTTGGAGGTGTTTATGCGCAGGCCGTAGGTTCGGGGGGCGCTGAAGCTGGAGAGGAAGGAGGGGTATTCGTTGCCGAGCATTTCTTTCATTCGGGTGAGGAAGGCGGGGTGGAGGGGTGTTGTGTTTTCGTTCATAATTGGGTAGGTTTCCTTTGCTGTAGTTTTGGGTTGGTGGGGGGACGCGCAGGAAAATATATCTGTCTGAGTGCGGTTTCGGCATCTAAGATCTTCTAAGTCGGTAAAAATCTGCTAAAAGCATGGAGAAAAATGCAAAACTCGCTCCGCTGCAGGCTTCGCTCAGACAGGTTGCGATTTTTCTCCATAACGCAGATTTCTACCGGCTAAGAAGATCTAAGATGCCTGCAAATGCACTCAGACAGATATATTTTCCTGCGCTGTTTACTGAAAATAACTGTAGTATAACGTGAGGTTTATGGAATATTAAGTTTATGAAATACTATAGCAATACTTTTAAATACATTATTTATGAGGATCGCTATAGTGAACCGGAAGACGTTAAGGAGGTATTTTCAGTAAAGGTATCAATATGATTATAAAGTATAAATGATTTTTGCTAAATAGTATTGACAAAATCATATTATACATCATATAATATCGTTAACAAAACAATATTGATGTTCTGTATAGTATGTGAACAGGATGGAATAAATGTATCAGATGTGAAATGGCGTTTACCTTTGGTATAGTCTGGAGCATTTTTCAGACACGCTCTAAGGCTGGATTGCAGAGATGATGCTGTCTGTACAGAACATAATTGAAACGAGGGAGTGAGCATATGGTTTTTAATACGGGTGCTGCGCTTCTGGATGCGGTTGTTCTGGCGGTTGTTTCTAAGGAGAAGGAAGGGACTTACGGGTATAAGATCACGCAGGATGTGCGTGGAGTTCTGGATGTTTCGGAGTCTACTTTGTATCCGGTGCTCAGGAGGCTGCAGAAGGATGATTGTCTGGAGGTTTACGATATGGCGTATGCAGGACGTAACCGGCGTTATTATAAGCTGACGGACAGAGGTGCTGCGCAGCTGGAGTTTTATAAAGCTGAATGGAAAATTTATGCATCCAAGATAAGCGGGATGTTTGAGGGAGGAATAGGATGATGGACAGGGCGCAGTTTATGCAGGAGCTGGAGAAGCTGCTTGCTGATATTTCCGAGACAGAGAGGCAGGATGCCCTTGATTTTTATAATAGTTATTTCGATGATGCAGGAGCTGAGAATGAAGCTTCGGTGCTCAGGGAACTTGGAAGTCCCAAGAAGGTTGCAGCGATTATCAAGGCGGATCTGAAAGGTTCGGCAGGAGGCTATGAGTATGGAGAATATACGGAGCATGGCTATGAGGATGCCCGGACTAAAGAGAGAGGACAGATGCCTGAGAGATATGGAGAAGAGTCGGGAACAGGGAAGCGTTTTTTCAGAAAGGGGAATCAGGCGGTGCTGATCCTTGCGGTGATCCTGCTGGTTTTTATTTCTCCTTTTGTTAAGGGGGCTGTTGGTGGGATTCTGACATTTGCAGTTGGAATCTTACTGCTTCCGTTCTGGCTGATCGTTGGATTGGGCATAGGTGCTGTGGTTTTACTGGTTGGCGGAATCGCAGCTGTTGTGGCTGGAGCAGGGCTTTTGGCTGTAATGACCGGAACCGGGATCCTGACGATAGGAATTGGATGTCTGATGATTGCTCTGGCAATCCTTATGATATTAGGACTGATCAGCATTGCAGTACGCATTGTGCCGAAATGGTTTCGGAAGATTACTGACTTTTTTAACAGGTTGCTTTACAGAAAGAGAAAGGAGGCGGTTAAATGAAGAAGTTTACAAAAGGAATGTTGATCGCAGCGGGGATTTTTGGTGCTGTGGGAATCGGGCTGACAGCTGCCGGTGGTGTTATGGGAGCCAGTATGTCGGAACTGACAGGGGTGGAAAGTCTGAAAAGGGTGCTTCTGGTGGCAGACGGGGATTATGATTATGATGACAGCGATGATTATGATGACGATTATGATTATGATGACAGCGATGACTATGACAGCGATGATTATGACGACAGCGACGACTGTGACGACAGTGAGGATTATGCCCGCGCTGTTGATGAGAATGAGGAAGATGGCACTGTATATCAGTTGAAGTATCAGCCCACAAAGCTGGATATAGAGCTGAAGTACGATGATCTGATTCTGGAAGAGGGCGACAGTTTCTGTGTCAGAGTTTATGATGACAGTGGGAAGAATGTGACAGTGAAGGAGAGTTCGGATACTCTTAAGGTCAGAAGCACGAAAAAACTGTCTAAAAACAGAAAGGTGTGTATCTCCTATCCGGAAGATGTTAAGCTTCAGGAGCTGGAGATTGAGATGGGGGCAGGTACTGTTTATCTGAACAGAGATATTGAGACAGAGAAGCTGAGTGTGGAGATGGGAGCCGGGGAATTTGAAAGTAAGAATCCGGTGACTGCAAGGGAGGCAGATCTGGAAATCGGAACCGGAAGTATGACATTTGCAGATCTGAGCGCCAGGAAGACAGATGGAGAATGTGGTCTGGGTGAACTGGATTTGACACTGACCGGTACGCAGGAGGATTATAATTATGATCTGGAATGTGGAGTGGGAAATCTGGATGTAGGTTCTGATTCCTACAGTGGACTTGGACGGGAGAAAACCATTTCCAATAAAGGCGCAGACAGGAAACTGGATCTGGAGTGCGGTATGGGAAATATATCAGTAGATTTCTCCGGGAAAGAGCACAGAGATTTGCAGATATCCTGAAGAGTATATACTCTGACGTGCAGAAATAAAAGTAGTATTTAACCGAATCAGGAAGTCATTCGGTGTAGAGTAGGTAGCGAAGCGGATGATTTTATCTGCTTGACTAATCTGGGTTTAAGGAGGAAATGGAACATGGGTGACAAACGTTTATACAAATCATCAGAAAACAGTATGCTTTGCGGTGTATGTGGAGGAATCGCAGAATATTTTGATATTGACCCTACGCTGGTGCGTCTGGCATGGGTGATCCTTACCTGCTTTGGCGGTGCGGGAATCTGGGCATATATCATTGCGGCAATTATTATTCCGAAAAGATAACAGAATCCAATCTGTAATAGACAGAAGTTTAACCGAATCAGGCAGGCAGCGAAGCGGATTGCGAATATCCGTTTGAATGAAATACAGTATAAAAATTAAGAAAACAGCCCATACTCCAAAGAAAAGGAGTGTGGGCTGTTTTGGATAAAGAGAAGGAAATAAAAGCTTATCTTGATGGAGAATTATTGCCGGAGGTCAGAATGAAGTATGAAATTGCAGAGGAAATGGGATTGCTGGACAGAGTATTGAGTGATGGATGGAAAAGTCTGTCTGCGAAAGAGACCGGAAGGATTGGAGGGTTGATGACGAAACGAAAAAAAGAGAAACTGAAAAAATAAATGAATGATATGGGATAAACATATAACGGAATAAACTTGTTCTCCGGGCGATGATGCTGTAAAATTAGAGTAAGTAGCGAAGTGGATAATTTTATCTGCTATAAATATGGGAGGACAATAAAATGAAGTTAGGTATTCTGGGAGCAGGAGGCATTGCCTCTACTATGGCGAAAACAGTGGCAGAAATGAAAGGTGTGGAGGTGTATGCGGTTGCTGCCCGTGATCTGGAACGTGCCCGGGTATTTGCACAGAAATATGAAGTAAAAAAAGCATATGGATCCTATGAGGAAATGCTGGCAGATGATGAGGTTGAACTGGTTTATATCGCAACCCCTCATTCACACCATTATCTGCATGCAAAGATGTGTCTGGAAGCGGGAAAACATGTACTTTGCGAAAAGGCATTTACTGTAAATGCAGAGCAGGCACAGAAATTATTTGATCTTGCAAAAGAGAAAAAGCTTCTGATCACAGAAGCAATCTGGACAAGATATATGCCGTCCAGAAAGATGATCAACGATATTATTGAAAGCGGCGTGATCGGCGAAGTTACGGCAGTTACGGCGAATCTCAGCTATACAGTAAGTCATGTGGAACGTATCCGTAAACCGGAGCTTGCAGGAGGTGCTCTTCTGGATGTAGGCGTATATCCAATCAATTTTGCTTCCATGGTGCTTGGCGATAAGGTAAAGGATGTAAAGGCTACTGCAATCTTTCAGAATGGAGTGGATATTCTGGACAGCATTGCCATGGTGTTTGAGGGAGACTGCATGGCAACCCTTCAGTGTGGAGCAAGGGAAATCTCAGACAGAATGGGAAGTATTTTCGGAACCAGAGGATATATGCAGGTGCAGAATATCAATAATCCGGAAAAGATTACAGTGTTTGATACCGAACATAAAGAAGTGGCTTCTTATGTTGTGCCGGAACAGATCTCAGGATATGAATATGAGGTAGAATCTTGCATGAAAGCAATCCAGGAAGGAAAACTGGAGTGTCCGGAAATGCCTCATGCAGAGACAATAAGGATTATGAAAATCATGGACGATATCCGTAAATCCTGGAATTATGAGATTCCCTGTATCGAATAAAAAGTGTGGAATAATCTTATAAAAAAAGACCAGTAATGTTTTTGATATATACCCGAAACGTTACTGGTTTTTCTTTTCTGCTATAATGGAAATGTAACAAAAAATCTATTGTGTCTTGATTTTACCAGATAAATTTATAAAGAGGATTTTATCATTATCTGTCGTGTATCATTGCTTGTTCGTGGGGTAAAAATCATTTATAGCTTTTTTGAATAAACCACCTGCTTTTATTGTATTTTTGAATTTTTGATTATTAATGGGAAAGGGTATAATAGAAGTTACAGTAAACAGAATGGATAAAAATACCAAAAAAGTAGGTGAGAAAAGTTGTATTATGTTGGAATTGATATTGGTTCGACGGCTTCGGAGATTGCTTCAAGGCTTCTGGATGAGGGGATTGATGTAATGAGTGAAGGGGTTCGTGTAGCTGCTACAGGATATGGGCGCGTAGCTGTGGATTATGCAGATTTTGTGATTACGGAGATTACCTGTCATGGAAGAGGTGGCAGAGAACTGGCGGGAAATGAATGTGCAATTATTGATGTGGGTGGTCAGGATACGAAAGTAATCCTGGTAGATCAGGGAATGATCCAGGATTTTCTTATGAATGATAAATGTTCTGCCGGAACCGGGAAGTTTCTGGAGATTATGGCGAATCGACTGGGAGTTACCATTGCGGAACTGTTTGACCTGGCAGAACAGATGAAATCAGAAACTGAAAAATGGAAAAAATATAAATTAATTGTAGAAATCAAAAAGACATAACGACTGACGAAGGAATGAATAGGATTCTTAAAGGAATTAAATTGATAAGATATGGAATATTTTTTGGAAGAAACAGATTAATTTAAATTTGCATTTTGGTTCGGGGTCATTAGAATACTTTTAATGCCAGAAATACAGGATCTTTTATAGTTAGTGATATATTATGATAATAGCTGAATATTATTGATTGGAGGAGATTCTATGAAGTCAAAGAAAGTAAAGAAAATATTGTTGATTGCTTTAACGTGTGCAGCAGTTTCTACATCTGTCTCAGCAGAAGCTGCTATGAAATCGCAGATAACCGTTGAAAGTAAAAATAAGTATGAACAGTTGAAAATTTCAGAGAGCCGTGTGTATGGAGAATACCCAACTGGAGATTATAAGAAGATAACACTTCTTCCTTCGGTTTCTAAAGTAGAAAAATTTTGTTTTGAAGATAATTTGAATATAGAAGAAGTAGAGTGGATGGCTTCAGTAGATACTGTTCCAGTTTTTGCCTTTAGCACATGTCCAAAGCTTAAAAGGGTAATACTTTCTGATAATGTGAAAAAAATTGGACAAAGTGCATTTATATACTGCGGTGAACTGACGAGTGTTAAACTTCCCCAAAATCTTCAAAGTATAGATTTTTTTGCATTTGCTGACTGTCGAAAACTGAAAACGTTATATATACCTGAAACAGTTACTGAGATAGGTGCTGAGGCGTTCATAAATTGTGATTCTCTAACAGTTCATGGAAAGAAAAATTCATATGCATACTATTACTGTAAGATGAATGGTATTCCTTTTGTAAGTGAGGGAACTGCTTCAAAACCAGAAACAAATCGTCCGTATATAAAATCTGTTGATTCAGATATAGTAAACAAACAAATCTATGTTACAATTGATTTGAGCGGAAAAGTAAAGAATGCAGATGGATATCAATATCAAATATATGATGGTACTAAGGTATTAGCTAATAAAAATTCTGCAAACACAACCTGTATATTAAAAAAAGTGCCGACTATGGGATTTGCCAGAGTCCGTTCTTATACTGTTCAAAATGGTAAAAAAAGTTATAGCAGGTGGTCTAATGAAATGCGTATGCCTCCTGTTAAACTAAATAAAGATAATATAAAATTAATAAAAATTACCGGGAAAAAGAAAACAGTAACCGCACAGTTTGGAAATTTAAAATACAGTGATGGGTTTGATTGCGTACTTAAGAATGCAGATTCAGGAGAAAATATTGTATTAAAAAATCAAAAGAAAAATACAGTTACTTTTAAAAATATAAAACCGGGAGTTTACTATTTGAAAGCGCATGCATATACGTTGTTGAATGGTATTAAACAGTTTGGCGTATGGTCAGATAATAAAAAAGTTGTTGTTAAATAGAAAATTGGAATTATAAAAAGCAGGCGAAAAACTGCCTGCTTTTTATAATGGAAATTTATGCTGTTATTGATGTAGCGAAATCAAGCTGTAATAAATTCAAGCGTATTATACTGAAAGAAGCCGTCAGTGGATGCTAAACCACTGGTGTGGGTAGCATCTTTGACATTGGCATTGCACACAGCGATTAATTTATTATTTTGATCCAGAGCCACTGATTCCAGTTCAAAACTGTTATATGTGCGGCCCTGAGCATCTTTAGCAGGAATATCTGTAACAAATCCAAAATCTGGGTATAAAAGTTTGCTATCATCAAGTTTTTTCAGATTATAATGAAGCAAAGTGTTTTTTGTTGTGATTTTAGTCGTTACTCCACTTACATTATGTGGATTACTGGTTCCGACAAAAAGCCCTAATTTATTGTGATAAAAAATATCCTGAGATGTAGGCTGACCGGCATTTATCAGTGTGCAAAGATAAGTGGCTTTTACATTTTTTTCATTTTCAAATGCACATTTATAGAGTTTTAATGTTCCGTCAACAACGGACAATAATAAAGCTGTATTTGCCTCATAAAAATAATTAATTGCTTTAAGAGCAAATGATTTATCGTTATCGTTGGGAGTTACTGTATATGTTATTTCCTCATCCTCTTTGTTACTGCTGATAGCAACCACTTTGTTATTTCCTGCGACAACAAAGAATTTTCCGTTAAAACAGCTCATACCGTTGGCATGACCTAATAAACCGTCAGTGAATGTTTTAAAGTGAGATACACCTGCGCTTGTATTCATATAATTTTTACAGTAGCCAAGAACAGCGACTTTATCTTGACTTTGTTTTATAAAATATGGAGTATTGTTTCCGTTAAAGGATACACATCCCAGATTGGTTGTTTCATAGTTGGGATCTACTTTGGTAGGCACACGGGCTCCTGCTCTAAAACCGCATGCAAAAGTATAGGTTTTACCGGAGTAGGTAATGCCTTCCAGTACAGAGAATTTATCTTCTGCGGTTCCATCGGATGTTATAACATTGGATGCAAGCACAAGGTGATTGGCTTTCATACAGATTGATTCAAGGTTGTACTGTTTATATTCACCTGTTTTATTTACATTGATGACCGCACATGGAGTGTATTTTTTACCTTTATCATCAGTAAGATGATAATCAACTACCAGAATACGGTTCTGAAGTGTTGAAAAAGTGTTATTTGTCAGGATAAATAATCCAAATGAAGTGTGATAGTAGATATCCTGGAGCTGTGTGGTATAACCAAAGCCTGAGTTAGTAACTGTGAATGTACTTGCTGCTTTAGCAGCCTTCCAGTCTACAACACTGAAGGTTAATGTCCCAGCATTGCTCTTGTCAGCGTAATGCATAATGATAAATTTCTCGTTAGTTCCGTCAGCAGCAGTGATACCTAATGCGCCTTTTGGACAAATTTCATTGATACTGTACGTACCGAGCTGATTGCCTTTGGTATCCAGTTTTACGATGGTTGTAGAACCGCCGTAACCTTTATGGTCTTCTGCAAGCATATACAGATAATTTCCAATTTTGGTAAGTCCCAGAGCGAACCAGTTCAGATCTTTTTTTACGGCAGTTGCTTTTGTTGCCATGTAGTCAGTCGTTTTGAGTAATGTAGTTTTAAGACCGGTTGTCTTTACGCAATACATATCTGACCCCACAATTGCAATTCCCGCTACGTTTGTTGCACCTTCATCGGGAATTAGTGCATGGTCTACGGGTGTAGCTGAAATGGTTAAAGTTGTTCCATTGAATGTTCCTGGCATAATTTTTTTGCCTCCTTTAAATTTTTGGAATTTGCAAATTCACTTTGTAAAGAGACGTTTTTTCATGATTTGTAAACCGGAAATAAAAAATAAATACAGACAGGAATTATTGTTTCAGAATGATAAAAGATATAGTACTTTATAAACGGGTAAATTTGTTTGTGAAAGAAATTAAGTTAATCGATTATTTCTTTATAATGCAGGAACGGATACACTTCATCTGTCTGATTTTCCGCAGAGCAGGTATTTTGATTTTTCCTATTCACCGATTTTCGATACGAATACAGATGAAGAAATGCAGACTGGAAGTTGTGCTGCTGTGGATATTGTTGATAAGAAGAATCTTCCTGCCGGAAACTATGAGGAACAGGATTCTTTTATTGTAGGAGACCGGATTTATCAGGGACTGGCAGATGCTGTTGAGCCTGTGACTGGAATTACCAATGGTGCAGAAAAAACAGCTCAAAGTTTTCTGGTCAACGGATCTCTGGAACTGAATGAGGATGAAAATAATGAAGGACTGGACACTGCCGTACAGATAATGGTACAGGTGGATGCTTATCAGACATTAAACAGACCAGTTATTGATACGCGGTGGACCAGAGGGATCACAAATTATGCAATGATTATTTCCTGAGGATCTGCAGATTAAAAAAGACAGGCTAAATGCTGCAGACTCTTTGTTTTATGGGGAACAAGATGGAAGAATAAGATTCATGTCTATCAAAATACATTTAATGCCATAATTACAAAAATTCCTCCATCTTGTGATATATTAACATTAACGGTTAAATATCACGGAATGGAGGAATTTTTATGAATAGAAAAGAGTTCTTAGCGGTTGTTATTTCAGCAGCACTTGGTTTATCCGGTGCTCCGGTTTATGCATCAGAATCTGCAGCATTTTCTGATGGGGAAGTACAGGAATATGGAGCAGAAGAAGAGAAACAGGAATTCCAGACAGATAGTCAGGATCCTGAAACTGATACATTTCAGGATGAAGTGGAATCAGATGCAGATACAGACGGATTTGTGGATGAAGCAACAGGAGTATCCTCAGGGGAAGCGGATGCGAATGGATTTACATATCAATATCTTAAAGAATCTGATACATACCGCCTGACAAAGGGAACAGATACAGAGAATGTCATAATACCTTATGAGTATAATGGAAAAGTAGTCTCAGAGGTTGGAGAGAGAGCTTTTTACGGATGTATAAACATAAAGACTGTGAAAGCAGAAGAGGGAGCTGACAGAAGGAAAAATCGTATCCGCATTGATAAATCTGCTTTTGAGAACTGTGAAAATCTCAGAAAAGTTTCTTTTGATCAGGGAGCGAAGCTAGAAAGCAGGGCATTTTATAATTGTCCGAAGCTGTGGGAGTATACAGGGGTTTCCTACTATGATTCTTTTGATACAGAAATAGAACAGGATTCTTTTGACGCGGATACAAAGGTAATATTCAGAGCAGGAGATAATGGAATTCCGGAGACTGTTAAGGCTTTTGCAGACAAGAACAGGGTATTTATGGAAATTACGGATAATGATAATTATGTTCTGACAGATAAAGATGGTACTTCTTATTATGATGACTGGAGTGAAGGAGATTCCAGAACATTCTGCGTAGATTGTGATGATACAATGGCATCGGTAAGAGTGTGGTCTGCTGTGGAAGTGATTGGACGGAAAGCTTTTTATGGATGCTCAAATGTAAAAAAAGTGCTCATTGAGAGGAAAACTTCAACGATTGAGTCAAAAGCTTTTGCAAAGTGCAAAAATATGAGTATTATTATGCCTTCCGGTATAACAGCAATCAGTGACGATGCTTTTGATGGTGCTTCTGGCATTACTATTTACGCGGATAAGGGCTCTTATGCGGAAAAATATGCAAAGAAACATAATCTGACCTGTAAGACAATACCAGCACCGACAGCAGTACCGGTACCGAAACTGAAAGTATCTTATGATGCAAAAAATGGTAATGCTACATTAAACTGGACTCCGGTAGAATATACTTTTCAATATTATATTTACAGATATGATACAGCCACAAAAAAATATAAATGTGTAAGCAAAGTTGACCAGAATACTACGTCATATAAGCCTGAGAGCTCTGCAGGGAGAACAGTGAAATACAAAGTCCGGGTGAGAACATTAGCCGGAATATATACAGACCAGTACAGTAAGAAGAGTAATACAGTGACTGTCCAGGGACGACCGGGGAATGTAAGTGATGTTTCTAAAAAGAAGAAGGGGAAAAACCTTACGTTTAAGTGGACAAAGGCAAAAGGCGCACAGGGATATATTCTGTACAGATATGATGAAAATGCCCGGAAGTACAGAAAAATTAAAACTATAAAAAATGGAAATGTTACATCTTATACAGATAAAACCGGAAAACTAAATAAGAATGAAAATTATTATGTGAGAGCATACTGTACAACTAAAGATGGTACCAGATTATATGGATGGTACTGGGCGTAATAATTTCAGTCCCAAGAGCTGAAAAGCTGTTTCTGTTGGTACTCTCAATACTGGCTTTGGAGTCGGCTCATTCCATACGTTTTTTTACCGACACTTTTTATCCGGTATTACGAAAAAGTCGCTGAATGCCTTTTATTATGCGTGTTCCTATGCCAAAGTTGATTGTTCAGGCTTTATGAATGTAACAGCTAAAATAGCCCTGCATCTGATTCCTGAATCTCTAAAGTCACAACCAGTATTTATCTGTATTGATGATACAATGGTTTCAAAATTCGGCTTGAAATTTGAAAATGTATCCAAACTTTTTGACCATGCTGCGCATAACGGATCCAACTATCTCAATGGGCACTGCTTTGTAAGCCTGATGCTCTGTATTCCGGTCTGGAGCCATGATAAAATCTCATACCTTGCCGTTCCTCTCGGATACCGTATGTGGCAGAAAAAGGAAAAAGTTGGCGATTATTATACCGGTGTTCGCCGTGTCCTGACAAATCTTTTTGGAACACGCGAGGTTCTTGCTTATGTTACATCAACAGCCAGAACCGGAGGAACCAAACGCCTGTTTTTTAGCACGATATCGCCCGAAGAACTGCAGATTTTCTGTGCATGGCAGGAATCTTCACCTTTAAATCAAACCGGAAGTGACCAGATGAAATATATTCCGCTATTTCTTTATTCATTTCGCTGGAATATTGAAATCAGCTACTATGAACAGAAAACTTTCTGGTCGCTATGCAGCTACATGGTACGGAGCTGCAAGGGCATTGAGATGATGATCAATCTGATCAATGTTGCTTATTGTGCGATGAAGTTATTGCCATATCAAGATGAAAGCTTTTCTGATTTCCGAGATAATAGCATGCAGGATTTCCGTTTTGCATTAAGCGAGGGTATACGCCAGCAGGTATTTTTTGCCACTTTGGTGCAAAATATCGAAACCCAAATAAAATCATCATCAATGATAAATGCCTTAAAACAGGCGATTGTTAAGCAGGAGCATTATTTATAAAGTTGTAAAGTGGTGTATAATAAAAACAAAAGAATTAACCATAAAATCAGGAAAGGAAAGCCTCTATGTTGATCAGCGAAAAAATATTTCACCTGCTTGTAAAAAAAGGTATGTCCCAGAAAGAGTTTTCCGAACAGACCGGGATTTCCCAGAGTACCATCAGTGACTGGAAAAGAAAAAAAACAAATCCGTCAGCAGATAAAATACTGAAAATATGTGAAGTACTAAAGGTTACACCATATGAATTACTGGCAGAGGGAAAGTCATCAGGAAAGGGAAAAATGGACTACATGATAGCCCTGAATAAGGATGAAGAGACTCTTCTGGAGAGCTTCAGAGAGTTGGAGAGCGGACAGAGAGAGCGTCTGATGGGATATCTTGCAGCTTTGCGGGGATAAGAATTACATTGAATTCATTCAGAATCTCAGAACATGAATTGCTGTGTCGGATGTTTTTAATGTTAATGCACAATTGTATATCTGCGAACATCTTTCTTTCACTTCATGTCGTGAGATTCTGATTTCTGATACATTACAATTGACCGAATCAAGTAAGTCCCGTGAGAGCGCGAAGAGCAATAAAAAGCGGAGAGGGACTTTATTAAATTACTATAGCTTCTGGTAATTTTATCATTTATCTATATTATTTTCGAATTGACCTCCTGCGTTTCTTTTTCGCAGCATAAAGAGCCTGGTCAGCGGCTTTCATTTCTTCTGTGATCTGAAGTGTTTTGTCACAGAGGATCAGTGTGAAACCGAGTGATATCTCGACATAATAGGCCTTGTCGGAATGAAGATTAAAGGTTTCGCCGGATATGTGAACCTGACGGATGAAATCTTCTCCGGTCTGGCTGTTTCCGGGAATGAGAATACAGAATTCGTCGCCGCCGATACGACCGACAATTCCGTTCTCACCGGCCAGTTCTTTCAGAAGTTTACCACAGTGTTTTATGGCGAAATCTCCTTCTGCATGGCCGAATACGTCGTTGATCTCTTTCAGATGATCCAGATCCGCAAACAGGAGCAGTGCTTTTTGTCCCTTATGTTCGTGATTGAATCTGAGAGCTTTTTCGATAAAGCCTCTTCTGTTCAGGCAGCTAGTCAGAGGATCCGATTCCGAGATAAAATTCAGAACCTCATTTTTCTCCTGTATTTCAAGAACAAGATGCTCCAACTGCTGGCGCATATGTAATTGTTCTTTTGTCTGCTGAAAAAGTCTGAGCATGTTTCCGATTTCCCGGCTGATCAGATAAAACAGAACAATGTCAGAAGGATCGATCTCCGCAGCCAGTACACCGTACTGCATTTCACCTGAGAAGAGACAGAAGACAGAAACGCTGTAATTATCATTCATGTGGCGGACTTTCAGGCGGCTCTTGTTAAAAATATTGGCGTAGAGTCTGGGTCGATCTTCTTTTTCAAAAGAATATATATCCGTTCCTTCCTGGTAAGCGGCCAGATACAGTTCATCCGGACAACTCCATTTTTCCCCTTTATAATGAGCAACAGGCTCTTTCAGAATATAAATATAGGAGCTGGCAGCATCCAGGGAAGCCAGTTTGATCAAAGCTTTTCTGTACAGTTCCTGCTCACTTTCTATGGAAGAGAGCATATCTCTGGAAATAAGCGGAAGAAAGCAGCTCTTATGCAAAAAATCTTCCATATGATTCTTTTCCCTGCGGACCATGTAGCAGCTGGACTTTTCATGAATCTGTCTTTTTCGCAGGATCAGATTCTGAATGGCTGTCCGGTTGACTTCAGCTTGGTTTAATTCAACATCCAGCCAGTTATCAATATATTGTTCCAGCATCTGGATAATGCTTCGCATGGATAATCCTTTAAACATCCGGTTAGTCATCAGGCGTTGAAGACCGGTTCTTACTTTTTCCTCGCTTTCAGGCGTGCGGAAATCTGATTCCATCAGTTCGCTCAGACAGTGGGTAAACTGGAGCTTCACATAAATTGCTGTATTTTCAGAAAGAATTTCCTTCGAAATCTCAGATATCTGTTGTGTACAGGTGCTTTTCCAGTCTGTGTATCTGGGACGTTCAGTTGGAGATGCCAGAAATTGTTTTTCGTGGCAGCCGCAGGATTCACGGATTATAGTACGGGCCGGAACTACGACCGTATGATTTTTTTCGCCATTGCAGAGCTCTGTTGCGCCTATAACAGCCATATATCCCATATCCTTTGAATTCTGTAGAACTGTTGTAAGTGGTGGATCCATGATTCCGGCCAGATCGTAATCGTCGTAGCCGGTGATCGCGATATTTTTTCCTATGGTCAGTCCGCGTCTGGTACATTCCTTATAAGCAGTGTATGCCATGCCATCATTGGCGCATATCATCGCTTCCATATCCGGAAAATGATCCAGAAGATCATTGATCTGTGCCTGAACATTAGAAGAAAAATTGCCATATCGGATTCTGCTTTCGTCAAAAGAAATATGGTATTTTTCCATTACATCAAAAACAGCCTGTCTGCGTTCGTCAGCGTCTGTAATCCCTATGGGACCGGACAGATATGTAAAATTACGGTATCCGTGGTCTTTGATCAGATGTTCGGCAATGTTATACATTCCATGGTAATTATCGCTGATGATGGTGGTAGTAAGAGGTGCATTGTATTTTTCTTCCAGGATAACCTTTGGAATGTTTTCGAATTTATGAAGAAATTTTTTCTGTTCCTGTTCATTAAGAAAAAGGCTTAGTGACCCATATTCGATGATCAGAGCGTCAATACCTGCAAATGTCTGATAATCATAGACGACATTGAACTGATAGTCAAAATCCCTGTCAGTATCTTCTCCTTCGCTGAGGTTATAATAGTATCCGCTGTGAATTCCAAGAAAAAAGAAAACATCGATCTGCATACTTCTGGCAGCATAGCAGATTCCCTGTATTACTTCGACTATGTGAGGAGAAATCGCATTTCCGATCATAACACCTATCGTGTATTTCTTCTTCATCATAAGTGAACCCTTTCTGTGAGCTTTTTATATGTATTGATTATAGACCAAAAAGGGAGGGTTGTTAAGGGGAAAAACATCCGTAAATTTGTGACGGAAATCATTCTCAACCAAACAATACTTGTATTAAGCAATAGATTTCAGTATCATATAAACGTTAATATGAATATGCAAAAATAAGAACAGGTATTCAGATGGAGCGAAGAACACTGTAAAAAGAGAGGAACGCATGAAGAAAAAAGGAAAAATAATAGCGCTCATATGTCTTGCACTGGTGTTCATTCTGGGGCTTGGCAGTGTCTTATATGTTTCTGACTATTACAGAGCTGATGATACAGCAGCTGCAGCGATGGCATATGAGGGCAGTGATGTACAGATAGAAAAAAACGGAAATATGATCACATTTATGCCGGAGGATCCGACGTATGGACTGATCTTTTATCCGGGCGGCAAGGTGCAGTGCAAAGCTTATGCGCCACTGCTGCTGGAATGTGCGAAAAAAGGTATCGCCTGTGTATTACTGAAAATGCCGGGAAATCTGGCTGTGCTGAAACCAGGTGCGGCAGATGGGGTCCAGGAAAAATATCCCGAGATCAGAAGCTGGTATATTGGAGGACATTCCCTGGGCGGAGCCATGGCTGCCAGCTATGTATCGAAGCATGTGGATGAGTATGACGGATTGATATTACTGGCCGCATATTCCAACAGCGATTTAAGCAAAACGCAGCTTAAGGTGCTCAGTATTTACGGATCGGAAGATGGGGTGCTGAACAGGGAATCCTATGAGAAGAACCGGGGCAATCTGCCGGAGAATTTTGAAGAGGAGATCCTGGACGGTGGCTGTCACGGATATTTTGGCTGCTATGGGGCTCAGAAGGGTGATGGGATTCCGAAGCTGACGAATCAGGAACAGGTGCAGCAGACAGCGGAATATATTGAAAATATGATCTGCAAAGAGAAATGAAGCAGAATGCCCGCAACAGGAACCATTGCTTTTGAGATGACAAAAAGGTAAAATAAAAACAAATACAGAAAGCGAAAGAGAGAGTAAAGAATTGAACAATAAGATCGTAGTCTGTCTTGGAAAAGGTGGACAGAGAGATATGGCAGAGTCTTTTTCCAGGAAGACAGGAGCGCCGATCGTGGATAAGCCGGGAGAATATCTGACGATCCATTTTGATTCCAAAGGAGTTTCTTTATCGGGATTCGGACTGACCTATCAGGGAGACTTTGCGGAGACGATGATGCACAGAGTGACCAACGGAAGACTGCAGCATGAGATGCTGGTGAAAGCCGCCAAATCCGAAAAAGAAGGACGAAAAGCCATTGATGCCACAGCAGGCATGGGAGAGGATGCCTTTCTTCTGGCTGCACAGGGGTACGAGGTGACTTTATACGAGCAGAATCCAGTGATCGCGGCACTTCTGAAGGATGCCATCCGCCGTGCCAAAAAAAATCAGGTTTTAAAAGATATAGCCAGCCGCATGAAAGTGGTGGAGGGAGACAGCGTAGAGTGCATGTCAAAACTTCTGGATCCGGTAGATGTGATCTATCTGGATCCCATGTTTCCGGCAAGACAGAAGTCCAGCCTGATCAACAAAAAGCTTCAGCTGATCCAGAAACTGGAGCCGCCATGCTCGGAGGAAACAGATCTTTTTGATGCGGCGATCAAAGCAGAACCGTCCAGAATCATTGTCAAGCGTCCGTTGAAAAGTGAATGTCTTGCAGGCAGGGAACCTTCCTATACATTGAAGGGGAAGGCAATCCGATATGACTGCTATGTGCTGTAACAGAAAGAGAGAATTAAAAAATGAACCAAAATAAAACAACCTTAACCAAAACCTGGGTGGTAGCGGCACTGGCCTGTGTGTGCTGCATTCTATGGGGAAGTGCGATTCCTGTGATCAAAACGGGCTACCGGCTGATGCAGGTGGATTCTGCGGATACAGCCAGCCAGATCGTTTTTGCGGGAGTTCGTTTTGCACTGGCGGGAATCCTGGTGCTGATCTTTGCATCAGTTCAGGAACGGAAGATCATGCTTCCGGATAGAAATATTCTGAAATACGCAGTGCCGGTATGCCTGGCTCAGACTGTATGCCAGTACTTTTTCTTTTATATAGGAGTTGCTCATACTTCCGGAGTAAAAGGTGCCATTATCACAGGACTCGGAAATTTTATCGCGATCCTGTTATCTTGTCTTGTTTTCCGGAAAGAGCGCATGACCGGGCGAAAAATGTTCGGCTGTATTCTGGGATTTGCAGGCGTGGTAGTGATCAATCTTATGGGAAGTTCCATGGATGCGGGATTTAAGCTTACAGGCGAGGGCTTTGTACTGATCGCCCAGATTTCCTATGGAATGTCCACAGTACTGATCAATATTTTTTCCAGAAAAGTATCTCCTGTGATACTCAGCGGAACTCAGTTTACCATAGGCGGGATCATACTGTTCCTCATCGGAAAAGGGATGGGAGGACATCTTGGACATGTGACAGCCGGTGGCATCGGGATTATTTTTTACCTTGCCATGGTTTCGGCAGTGGCCTATACACTCTGGTCAGTGCTTCTTGCATGGAATGATGTGTCGAAGGTGGCGATCTTCGGTTTTGTGAATCCGCTTTTCAGTGTGATCCTGTCAGCGCTGATGCTTGGCGAGGTGCGTCAGGCGTTTAATATGGGAAGTCTGATCGCACTGTTTCTGGTGTGCGTGGGAATTTATGTGGTAAACCGTAAAGACCGTCGTTCTGTCCATTGACAATTTCTTTGGAATAGTCGTATACTGTGGTGGAACATTTTTTGAGGAGGACGAGACTATGAAAAACAATAACGGTATCAAAAATGTTGTGGCTATTGGTATAGGTGCGGCACTGTTCTTTGTGCTTGGACGTTTTGTGGCAATTCCAAGCCCGGTACCGAACACGAACATCAGTCTTCAGTATGCAGTACTGGCTCTTTTAGCTGCTATGTACGGGCCGGTTGCAGGCGGTCTGATCGGTTTTATCGGACATACTCTGGTAGACCTGTCCTGGGGCGGAAGCCCATGGTGGAGCTGGGTTATCACTTCCGCTTTCGTAGGCGTAGTGATCGGTATTTTTGCGAAGAAGCTGGATGTCCAGGAAGGTGAATTCGGCAAAGGCAAGGTAACACTTTTTGTGATCGCGAATGTGATCGCACATGTAGTGGGCTGGGTTGTTGTAGCACCTGTACTTGATATTCTGATCTATGCAGAACCGGTAAACAAGGTATTTGCACAGGGAGCGTTTGCAGCAGTTTCCAACACCATTACAGGAGCTGTAGTAGGCGGACTTCTGATTTTTGCTTATACGAAGACTATTGCAAAGAAAGGTTCTCTGGACCAGGAGTAAACCATTGACAAGAAGCCTTTTCATTGTGCTCATAAGGCATATATGAAAAGGCTTTTCTTCTATTGATGATATACAGAGGTATTTATACATGACTGAGAAAAAATCTCCTGTTATTTCTTTTAAAAACTTTACATTTCAGTATCGTGCTCAGAAGCGACCCACGCTGACCGGGATCGATCTGGATATTTATCCCGGCGAGAGAGTTCTTATTGCAGGTCCGTCCGGCTGTGGAAAAAGTACTCTTGCCGGTTGTATCAACGGACTGAATCCTTTTTCCAATCCGGGCGAGTGCACTGGAGAGCTGATCGTGGATGGAGTGAACGCACCGAAAAGCAGTATTTTTGAACTGTCTGCCCATGTGGGAACTGTACTTCAGGATCCGGATGGACAGTTTATCGGACTGACGGTGGGTGAGGACATTGCTTTTGCACTGGAAAACAGCTGTGTTCCGCAGGATGAGATGCACCAGATTACGCGTCATGCGGCAGAACTTGTAGGAATTGAGAACCATCTGGACTATGCACCGCATGAACTTTCCGGAGGACAGAAGCAGAGAGTAAGTCTTGCAGGTGTTATGGTGGATCAGGTAAAGATCCTTTTATTTGATGAGCCGCTGGCTAATCTGGATCCGGCCACAGGCAAACAGACCATTGAGCTGATCGATGAAATCCAGGAAAAGACAGATACAACGGTAGTGATCATTGAGCATCGTCTTGAGGATGTGTTATGGAGAAACGTGGATCGTATCATTCTTATGAAGGACGGTGGAATCCTGGCAGACCTTCATCCGGATGAGCTGCTTTCCACCGGACTTCTGGGAGAGAACGGAATCCGTGAACCCCTGTATCTGACAGCTATGCGCTATGCAGGTGTGGATATTCTTCCGGAGAAAAAACCTGCTCATGTGGATTCGGTTGTGATCAATGAGGCAGATCGCACAAAAATGCACAGATGGTTCCATGCACAGCCTGTTCCGGAGGCAAAAGAATCCAGAACGCCTCTTTTGGAAGTGAAGAATCTGAGTTTTGGCTACACGAAAGATCACCAGACGCTCTGTGACGTCAGTCTTTCTATAGGAAAAGGTGAGATGGTAAGCATTGTAGGAAAAAACGGTGCCGGAAAATCTACATTTTCCAAGCTGATCTGCGGCTTTGAAACACCGGATTCCGGTGAGATCCTTTTTAACGGAAATGATCTTCTTAAAGAAAATATCCGCCACAGAGCAAAGCATATCGGATATGTGATGCAGAATCCGAACCAGATGATCTCCAAGACAATGATCTTTGATGAGGTGGCACTGAGTCTTAAAAATATGGGGAAAAGCGAGGCTGAGATCCGGGAAAAGGTGGAAGAGACCCTGAAAGTCTGCGGACTTTATCCTTTTCGTAACTGGCCGGTATCTGCTTTAAGTTTCGGACAGAAAAAGCGTGTGACGATCGCAAGTGTTCTTGTACAGAGTCCGGAGCTGATCATTCTGGACGAGCCTACGGCAGGTCAGGACTTTTACCACTATACGGAAATTATGGAATTCTTACGTGGGTTAAATGAACAGGGAGTGACAGTTGTAATGATCACTCACGATATGCATCTGATGCTGGAATATACACCACGTGCCCTTGTATTTGCAGATGGAAGACTGATCGCAGATCGCAGCGCGGCAGCAGTTCTCTGTGATCCGGAGCTGATACAAAAAGCGGCATTGAAAGAAACCAGTTTATTTACGCTGGCCAATCATCTGGATATCACACCGGCGGAAGCATTTGTAGAACGTTTCATAAAAGAAGACAGGGAGGTGCGTAGCCATGGCTGCTAAGACAGTACTGAATTATCTGCCGCGGGAAAGCGTGGTACATAAGCTTACCGGTACAACGAAGCTGGCATTTTTCCTTCTGTTTACTTTTGCAAGTATGATCACCTATAATACCTGGGTTTTGCTGGGATTATTTGCAGTCAGCATTGCTGCATTTAAACTCAGTAAGATCCGGTTTAAAGAAGTCCGGTTTATGATGATCTTTATGCTGGTATTTTTGCTCCTGAACAATCTGTTCATTTTTCTGTTTGATCCGAATCAGGGTACAACACTGTATGGAACGAAGCATGTGCTGTGTCATCTGTTCTGGAGATATGATGTGACACAGGAGCAGTTGTTTTATATGCTGAATATTTCGCTGAAATATTTTGTGGCATTGCCGGTGGCGATTCTTTTTATTTCGGCGACCAATCCCAGTGAGTTTGCTGCCAGCCTGAACAGTATCGGTATTTCCTATAAAGTGGGATATTCCGTTGCCATCGCACTTCGGTACATTCCGGATATTCAGAGAGATTATCACAGCATCAGCCAGGCACAGCAGGCCCGGGGTGTGGAGCTTGGAAAAAACGAGCATTTTTTTGCAAGGCTTAAGAATTCCGTAAATATCCTCCTGCCACTGATCCTCACCAGTTTGAACCGAATTGATGTGATCTCCAACGCCATGGAACTTCGGGGCTTTGGAAAGAATAAAAAGCGTAGCTGGTATATGAAGAGGTCTTTTGAGAAAAGAGATTTTCTGACATTGGGACTGGGTGTGGTATTGCTTGTGATCAGCCTTACGGTAACGATCCGTTTCGGAAGATTTTATAATCCGTTTGTATAAAAATAAAAGCACATGTGCCGATATTGACCGGCAAAACAGGAGGCGTAAAAAATGGCAAAGATCAAGGTAATCAAAAAGAATGATGAATATTCCACAGACTATAAGGTTGGGGATATTCTGGAAGTAACAGGAACCTGGTATGGCGGTATCAACGTAAACAGTGTGACCGGAATTCCGCTCTGTCTGGACAAGGACGAGTATGAGGAGATCCCGGAGAATACGGATCTTTCTCATGAGGAATATGAAGAGGCTGCGACCTACTGGAGGAAAAAAGACGCACAGGCAGTAAAAATGGATAAGACTCAGCTGAAGCAGGCTATAGAGGAGTATATCCTGGCGAACAAAACCTGTGCACTGGCAACGGCAGCGGGAGCGGGAGATTTTGTGCGCTGTACGCCGATTGAATACACGTATCATGACGGAGCATTCTGGATGTTTTCCGAGGGCGGAGAGAAATTTTATGCCCTGGAAAAAAACAAGAATGTGTGCCTGGCCATTTATGACAAGTATGAAGGCTTCGGTAAGCTGAAAGGAATGCAGGTGACCGGTGTGGCGGAGATAGTTGCACCGTTTTCCGAGGAGTACAATGCAGCGGCAGAATTCCGGAAGATCCCGCTGGATGCGCTGAAAAAGATGCCGCATACAATGAATCTCATTAAAGTATGCCCGAGAAAGATCGAATTTTTGAATTCAGATTTCAAGAAGAGTGGAGCAGATTCCAGACAGATGCTGGAGTTTTAACGGAATCAGATAAGTCCGCTGTAAAGATGAGCAATATGTTTTAAGACGTTGTTTACGAAGCACGCGTTCTATGCAGTAGAAATTGATTTCATCACGGTATTGTGCTAAAATAATTTCAGTTAAGTGTAACAATAGAAAACATAAATCAGCACAAAATACCTGCAGAATTAAAAAATCTATATTCCGCATCATACAGACGAGGAGGATCAACATGGAATTTCAGAAACTGATCGAAGAAAGAAGAACCATCCGTAAATACAGACCGGAAGGAAAAATCACAAAGGATGATCTGCTCACTGTGATCAAAGCTGCACAGGAGGCTCCGTCCTGGAAGAATTCCGAGACAGGAAGATATTATTGTGTAACTTCAGAAGATATGGTGAAAAAGATCTCGAAGGAATGCCTTCCGGAAATGAATCAGCCAAAAGCAGAAAATGCATCTCTGATCGTTACAACATTTGTACATAACCGTGCCGGTTTCCAGAAAGACGGAACACCGGACAATGAGCTTGGAAACGGCTGGGGCTGCTATGATCTGGGACTTCAGAATGAGAACCTGGTTCTGAAAGCGAAAGAGCTTGGATACGGAACCTTGATCATGGGACTGCGTGACGGAGATAAGCTTCGTGAGATCCTTTCCGTTCCGGAGACTGAGACTGTGGTAGCTGTGATCGCAATCGGAAAAGCAGCAGAGGAACCTGCTCGTCCGAAACGTAAAGAGCTTGAGGATATTGTGAAATTCTATTAAGAATAAAACAATTTAAGAACAGACAAAAATGCCCGGCCCCGAAATTTCAGAGCCGGGCATTTTTACTACATAATAAAGAGCAAAATGGACTAAAAACAATTGCCTGCAAAGCGGAATTCTGGTATCCTGTAAACAGAAGATCATGTACGATTATGTGAAACTACAGTTATTACAGTGAATACAGAATATATGTGGAGGATATTGAATGGAAATCATAAATGAAAATGAATATGAAGAAGTTATGAATGATACAGTTGCTCCGTACCTTGCCGCCCGCAGGCGGGAGCTTTATGTGCCGGGCGCTGATTATCCGTTTCGCAATGAGAATAAACGAATAATCGGAAAGATCCATATGCTGCAGTATCTGGCTGATGATCCGAAAGGCGTTATTGTTATCAGCCATGGTTTTACCGAGTCTGCCGTGAAGTATGATGAAGTGACGTATTATTTTCTGAAAGAGGGATATCATGTATACATACCGGAACACTGCGGACATGGAAGAAGCTACCGTCTTACAGCAGATCCGTCTCTGGTACACATTGATACCTGGAGACGATATATCCGGGATTTTCTGAAGGCCTGCCGTTATATAAAGAAAGCATATCCGGATTTGCCGCTGGATCTGTTTGCACATTCCATGGGAGGGGCTATCGGCGGTATCGCGGCAGCCTGGGAACCGCAGTGGTTCCATAAGGTGATCCTTTCTTCGCCGATGATCCGGCCGCTTACCGGAAATGTACCATGGCCGGCAGCCACCGGTATCGCGGTAGAGAAATGTATTCTGGGAAAAGAGGAGGAGTACGTAGCAGGTCAGAAGCCTTATGACGGAAGCGGGGCCTTTGAGACAAGTTCTGCCACATCCAGACCGAGATATGAGCGTTACAAAAAACTCCGCGCTGAGAAAAAGGAACTCCAGACCTGGTCACCGTCCTACGGCTGGCTTCTGGCCTCCGCCGAGATGAGCTGGTATCTTCGCCTTTATGCCTGGAAAAAATATACAGCACCAATGCTTCTCGTTCAGGCCCAGACAGAGGATCTTGTATCTGTCCGTGCTCTGAAGAATTTTGCCGGAAGGATCAACCGCGAGGGAAAAACGGTTTGCGATTATATTCATATGATAGGGACGAAGCATGAGATCTACGGCAGCCGTGGTAAGACACTGGAAAAATACTGGAGATACATTTTTAATTTTCTGGAGGACGACAGGGAAAAATAATGCTGCGGGAGAATAGAGGCATCTGTATTATTTACTTTATTTCTTTATCGTAGTAAAATTATAAAGTTTTTCTCTTATACATTTGACAGAAAACATGGTATAATCCAAAAAGCCGTTTTTTTGCACTGGAGACAATACAGCGCAGAAAAATAAAATTAAATAAGGGAAGGGTTATAGAATGTTATCTGTTATTGAATCAGTGAATGCTGCCATAAACAATTTTATCTGGGGCGTTCCTGCAATGATCTGTATCATTGGTGTGGGTCTTTATTTAAGTATCCGCACGAATTTTCTTCAGATCCGAAAGTTTCCTTATGCGATCAAAGTAACCATCGGGCGTATGCTTCGAAAGAGAGAAGCTTCTGACGGAAGTCTGACACCGTTTCAGGCTGTCTGTACCGCTCTGGCTGCTACCGTAGGAACCGGAAATATTGCAGGTGTTGCAGGAGCAATCGCCATTGGAGGTCCGGGAGCTGTATTCTGGATGTGGGTTTCCGCAATTCTTGGAATGTGTACGAAATTTTCCGAGGTTACACTTGCGGTACATTTCCGTGAGACCAATGCCAATGGAGATCTGGTCGGCGGTCCTATGTATTACATCAAGAACGGACTCAAGAAGCACTGGCATTGGCTTGCGTATCTGTTTTCTGCCTTTGGTGTGCTGACTGTTTTCGGAACCGGAAATGCCACACAGGTCAATACCATTACGACTGCTGTTGACTCTGCGCTGATCAACTATCATGTGATTGCAGCAGACAATACATCTACCGTGAACCTGGTAATGGGAATCGTACTGGCAATTCTGGTCGGACTGATTCTCCTTGGAGGAATCAAGAGAATCGGTCAGGTCACCGAGAAGCTTGTACCATTTATGGCGTTGTTTTATATTGTTCTTGCCATCGGTGTAGTAGTGATGAACTGGAGAAACGTTCCGGGCGTTTTCTCATCCATCATCAGCGGAGCTTTTAATCCGGCATCTGTTACCGGCGGTGCAGTGGGAAGCTTTTTCATGAGTATGAAAAAAGGTGTATCCAGAGGTATCTTTTCCAATGAGGCAGGTCTTGGTACCGGCTCCATCGCACATGCCTGTGCAGATACCAGAAAACCGGTAAAACAGGGCCTCTTTGGAATCTTTGAGGTATTTACCGATACCATCGTGATCTGTACACTGACCGCGCTTGTTATTCTCTGCAGCGGTGTGCCGGTGGGATACGGTGACGCGGCAGGAGCGGGTCTCGCCGGGCAGCAGCTCGACCTTGAGCACCTTGGCGGGGCTCAGGGCTGCGGAGATGAACTCGGAGACATCCTCGCTCCACTTGACGATATCGATCTTCTCACCGCCCAGCTTCTCGACCACAGCGGCCACACGGTCGCCGTGGGGGCCGATGCAGGCAGAAACGGGGTTGACGTTGGCATCCTTGCTCCAGACAGCCATCTTGGTGCGGGCACCGGCCTCGCGGCTGATGGCCTTGACCTCAACGGTGCCGTCATAGATCTCGGGCACTTCCAGCTCGAACAGGCGCTTGACCAGGCCCGGGTGGGTGCGGCTGATCATCACGCGGGCACCGCGCTCGCCGCTGACCACGTCCACAACGTAGACCTGCAGGGTCTGGCCCTCGGTGTAGGTCTCGCCGGGCACCTGCTCGTTGCGGGGCAGGATGGCCTCGCCGCCCTTGCCCAGGTCCAGGGCCACGATGCCCTTCTCGTTGTCCACGCGGGTAACGGTGGCCTGGATGATATCATGGGCGCGGGACTGGATCTCGCTCAGCTGCTGGCTGCGCTCGGCTTCCCGGATGCCCTGACGGATGACGTGCTTTGCGGTCTGGGCGGCAATGCGGCCGAAGTCCTTGGTCTTGAGGGGGGTCACAACGCGGTCGCCGACCTCATAGCTCTTGCGGATCTTCTGGGCCTCGGTGATGCCGATCTCGGCGTGCTCATCGTACCAGTCCTCATCGGCGACAACGTTCTGCACCAGAGCGACGTTGAACTTGCCGCTGTCGGGGTCGATCTCCACCAGAACGTTGTCGTCCTCGACCTCATAGTTCTTCTTGACAGCGATCACGATGGCAGCCTTGATCTTCTCGATCAGGTACTCTGCGGTGATGCCGCGCTCATGCTCCAACATGGAGAGAGCTTCAAAAAAATCATTGTTCGCTGCAGCCATTTTTCGGGTTCCTCCTAAATATCATTCTTTCTCTTTTAATCAAACAGGTCCTCGTCGTCACACAGGCGCACCGTGCTGACGGCGGAAAGCTCAAACTGCATGGGGCCGGCCGGGCCTTCGAGCGTGATGGTATTGCCTTCGCGGGAAGTCAGGAGGCCGGAAAACTCCTTAACACCGTTCTCATTGGCCCGGTACAGCCTGACGCTGACCTTCTGGCCCTGAACGGCTTCGTAGTGCTCCGGGCGGGTCAGCTTGCGGCCCAGGCCGGGGCTGCCGACTTCCAGATAATAGCTCTGTTCAATGGGGTCCGCCTCATCCAGGATGGGGTCCAGCGCATGGGAGACATCGGCACAGGTGTCGGTGTCCATGGTGGTGCCGTCCGTTTTGTCGATGAGGACACGGAGATACCAGTCCGGCCCTTCCTTTTCAAAGACCACGTCCCACAGGCGCAGGCCCATGCCCTCCACAGTGGGGCGGACAAGCGCTTCGACTCTCTGGGCGGTATTTCCGCCAGACTGCTTCGCCATAAAAACCTCCAAACAAACAAGAAACGCGGACCTTGCGGCCCACGTTTCAGTAAAAGTTATATCGTACTATTAGAATATAGCATACTCTTGCGGATTATGCAAGGGTTTTCGTGAAATTTTGCCTTATCCTTTGCCGTACCACAGCACTTCAAGAATCAAAACCTTCTCACAATCTTCTTATGCATCATAGGTTTCCACTTCTGTTTTTGTATCTCCACACTTGGTACAGACATAATAATAAGTCACCTTGATAAAATCTCTTCCAATCGGCATATTCCGGAATTCCTCCCGGACAACCTTATCAAGATCATAATTATGCTTGCAGGTATCAGGTATAATCGGTTCCGGGGATACATCACGTGCTTTTTGTTCTGCTGCTTCAATCAAACGGAACATTTCGCTCGACTGCTGCGCCACATGCTGATTTACATACGCTTCCACTTGCGTAAAATCATAGCTGGAAGTTCTTGAAGTTTCAACAAGTTCTTCTGCCTTTTCTTTTCCCAGAACCAGCTCCAGCATACTGTCAATCCGTTTCTGGGTCTCTGTTTCAAAATATTGATCGATTCTGGAGGTGTCAAACGCCGCAAAAGCCGTTGCACCAACAGATATAACCAGTAAAAGGCTTAATAGCACCGCTGTCAATCGTTTCATAGTTTACATCTCCTTTCTCTTACCCATATTAATATCACTTATACGTGGTCACAATATATTCTGCACCGCAATTTGTGCAGACATAATACTCCGTAGTAACCGTATATGTTCTACCCGTCTTCGGGTCCGTTTCCGATATACTTGTAGCATACTTAAAGCTATACAAATGGCTACATACATCCGGTATAATCGGTTCCGGAGATAAATCATGCGGAGCGATATTTCCTTCTGCAAAAGAAATCACGCCCATTGTACATACCATAGCCAAGGTTAATAGGAACATCATCAAACGCTTCATAGCATTTCCATCCTTTCATCTTGTCTTGTGGTTCGGTCAAAGTGCACTTTTTATAAGCAAAATTAGTTGATTGTCTTGAAAAATGCTTGATTTACGGGCATATTCGCAGGTTTGCAGATTGATTTTACTACTCATTTACTACTTTTAACGAATTGAGCCTTGATATGCAAAAGCACCTGCGAAGCTGCCGGATAAACCACTACACCACCTTACGCGGCACGTCGAAAAGAAAAAATAAAATAAGCACCACCTATAAGGCGGCGTTTCTCACTCCCACACAGGAGAACAGGAACGCTGCTTTTTTTATGCCCTCATGTTACGCAGTAAGGGCAAATAAAGCCTTGATTTATGCGGCTCTTAGAGCGCGGAAATGAGAAAGGCAAGGGTTGATACCTTTTCCCTCAAAACCGCGTTTCTACTGCGTAACAAATCCAACCAAAGGAGTGATGAAGCTATGGCAGTTTTCCGCGTGGAAAAGAACAAAGGTTATACGGTTATGAGCAACCACCATTTACGCAACAAGGAACTTTCCCTAAAGGCAAAGGGCTTGTTGTCGCAAATGCTCTCACTTCCCGAAGATTGGGACTACACCCTTGCAGGGCTGTCCCTTATCAACCGGGAAAGTATCGACGCTATCCGCACCGCTGTATGGGAGCTTGAAAAA
>OGRJ01000251.1_pt1 | contig 53038 bp, 34 predicted proteins | sample 1553411 | NCBI WGS metagenome assembly OGRJ01 (sample SAMEA2580084, study PRJEB22360) | human gut metagenome | biome: human gut; feature: human-associated habitat; material: faeces | place: Denmark | collected 2008/2010
GCGGCGCGAAATCATGCAAAGCATGATTTCTGTGCATCGCGAAGCGTGTTACTGTGAACGGAGTGATCAGTAACGCTTTCTTGTTTTGTCTACAAAATTTAACCAAAATGTACTTGAAATAGAAGAAAGAATATTTTATTATTAAATTAGTCCAGTTTATCGCGGTAAACTGGAAAAATTTTAACGAAGGAGGAGCATTATGAGTAAGAAAATGTGGAAAAAGCTTTCTGCACTTTTGCTTATGGTTGTTATGGTGCTGACTATGAGTCTTTCGGTTCAGGCAGCAGCCGTAAAAATGAATAAGGCAAAAGCAACCCTGTATCCAGGCCAAAAAGTTACACTCAAGGTTACAGGAACCAGCAAAAAAGCAAAATGGTCCAGCTCAAATGCAAAAGTAGCAAAAGTAAGCAAAGGTAAAGTTACCGCAGTGAAAAAAGGTAAGGCTACGATCAAAGCCAAAGTAGGAAAGAAGACCTATACCTGTAAGATTACGGTAAAAGCACCGGCTCTGAGCCAGAAAAAGCTGAACGTAACAGTTGGCTCAAAAGCAACTGTAAAGCTGAATGGAACAAAGATCAAATCTGTATCCAGCAGTAATAAGAAAGTTGCGGCTGTTACCAAAAAAGGTGTGATCACAGGTAAAAAGACAGGAAAATGTACCGTTACATTTAAGGGTGCGAATGGAAAAAGCTACAAATGCACAGTAACTGTCAGCGTAGCACCAACTGCAACCCCGGCACCAACCACAACTCCAGTGCCAACTGCGACCCCGGCACCAACCGCAACCCCGGTGCCAACTGCAACCCCAGCACCGACCGCAACCCCGGCACCAACCGCGACTCCAGTGCCGACTGCAACACCAGCACCAACTGCAACTCCAACCCCTACTCCAATTACCCAGCAGGTGGTTTCCACTCAGGCTGAACTGAATGCAGCACTCGCTTCTTCTAATCCGGATCTGAAAGAAGTAGTAATTGAGCAGAGTGGAGCAAGCAGCTTCGAAATTCCAAAGGAAGACAAGTCTGATTTAACACTTGTAGTAAATGCACCAAACGGCGAAGTTGTCAACAATGGTAATTTCAAAGAAATTGTAATCAAAGCAATTGCATCCAATACCTTTATTGAGAAAGCAACCGGCAATAACATTATATTCCAGGCAGCAACCGGACGTGTGGCAATTGATGAAGGCGCAAGCGCAAATATCGAAGTAAACAAAGGTGAGTCCGAAGCACCAAAGCTTGATCTGGTAAATAACGGAACTGTATCCGAACTTACCCTGTCCACAAAGGCAGATGTAAATGTATCCGGCAAAAACACCGCAGCAGCAATCCCTGTTACCAGTACAGCTTCAGCAGGCGGAAGTACTATTTCCACCAGCCAGAACCTGAACCTGAAAGCAGAGAGCAAGGTTGAACTGACTCTGAACGCAGGTGCAGAAAATACAACTGCGACCGTATCAGATGCAGCCAACATTCCAGATGTAAAGGGTCTTGGAAAAGTACCGGTAAAAGATTCTGATTCTGGTAAGATTCTGGATACTGTAGTGGCAGAGAAAGATGAAACTGTAAAAGTTAATAAGGTTTCTGTAAGTGGTAAAGTAGTAACAGCAGGGGATAATATCCCATTTGCTGGTGCTTCTGTCTATTTGTTAAATTATGCAGCAGGAATCAACAAAGGAAATGTTTCCCAGTACCTGACAGAAGAAAATAAAGTAGCAGATACCGCTGAAGATGGAACATACGCGTTTGAAGCAGAATGGGGAAATTACTGGTTTGTAGCGAAGGCGGAAGGATATCGCACAGTACTTCAGACTGTAGAAATCACAAGTGCTTATGAAAATGCATTCAGCAACGAACAGGTAGAACTTGTTGCAGGTGAAGATGATGCAACTGGTAATATTGAACTTACTCTTGTAGATGCAGCAACCGGAGATGCTATTGATTATGCAGTTGCCCTGGAGATTCGTGAAGGAGCAAACAACGTATCCGGAAACATTTTGAAAGAGATTGCAGTAGAGGCTTCTGCAAACGGAAAATGTGCAATTGAAGAGCTTCCAATTGGCTCCTATACCATTCAGGTAGTATCGGCTGATGAGAAATCTGAAATTGTAGCAGCACCGTTTAGTGTAACTGTAATTGCCGGACAGACTATAACCAAGCCTTTCTCTGTTACAAAAATCATCAATGATGACCAGATCCGTTTCGTCTTAAGATGGGGTAATGAAGAGTCAGGTGCACCGTCTGACCTGGATTCTCATCTGGTAGGACCGAGAGTAAAAGGAATTGGAAACTTCCATACTTATTACAGTGATAAGACATATGAAGAATATGATGACGAAGACGGTTATGTAAAATATGCAGATCTGGATGTAGATGATGTAAGCTGGGAAGGTCCGGAAACAACAACCATTTACAAACAGACCGCAGGAACCTATCGTTTCTACATTTATGATTTTTCAGATCAGGAAGATGAAGAGAGCAAGAATATGTCTGATAAGTCTGGTGCAATCGTTACGGTTTACAGAGGAAGCACTCTTCTGAATACGTTTAGTGTACCGACAGGTCAGTCTGGAAATCTGTGGCATGTATGCGATTATGATTCTGTTACAGGCAGAGTAACCAGTATTAATACAGTTGGTTATTGGCCGAATGATGGAAGCAGTACTGTTGGAATGTCTGAGGCAGAAGTGCTGCGAGACAGTTTAAGCCGTAAGATTAGTGACATTCAGGATTATGATTTCGTGCTTGCAGACAATGCGTATAAAGCAAACATGAAAACAGTTCTCGCAGAAGCTGAAAATCTGGCGGATAACTCTGAAAACATGGATGATATTCGGGCGATGATTCAGAAACTTGAAGAGATCAAGAACGATATTCAGAGCGTGGGAACTATTGGGAATGTAAAACTTGATGGCGAATATGTTGATTGGGAAACTATAGGGGATGAAGATCATTATATTGTAAATGGAATTCGTATAATGGGAGTAAATAATACTCCAGGAGAAATTGAAGTAGCATTTACGAATACATCTGATGATCCTCTTGAGGTTCGGAGCGAAGATGTTTCCGGACAGGATTATATAAAAGTAATCACAGTTACCAATACTGTAAGTGGTATTTCCAGAATATGGAAATTATATTATGATATTGATTTGTCAAGTATATTCAGACTTACAGAAGACGATATTGTTGGCGAATTGATTACGGATGTTTCTGTAAGTTGTGATGCAAAATATGGCTATATTTATCTGAGTGGTGTTGCTGATTCTATACCTGAATTTACAGTAACTGTTTCAGAGGGAATTACCTATAGTATTAATTGGAATGCGGAAGACTATGCGGCAGTTATTACTATGAACAAAGATGGTGACTCATATGAGTATCGCGTTTCCTACAATAAGGATACAGATATTACAAGCCCTATGAATGGAAATATCAGTGGAAAAGGTATTATTTGTTCTTATGTAGATACATATGAAAAAGTTATCACAATAACAGGAACTGAAGAAGCATTAACAGATGTTGTGATGCGTGAATATACTGACAGAACAACAGAAGTTGTTAAAAATGAACAGGGTATTGTAGAGTCTGTTGTTGTGACAAATACAAAGTATAATGTTTCTGATACATATTCTGTAGAGTATGTTAAGGTGGAAGCACCTGCTCCTGAGACTGGAACAGAATACGAAATTACGCTGGATGACGGACAGGTTCAGTATTATGCGTTTACTCCGGAGACAACAGGATACTATACAATCGGTGATCCGGACAGAACAGAGCTCGACATAATAATTAATCTGTATGAAGAGGGAGCGCTTCGGGCTAATACATGGTCTAACTACCTGGGTGGTATTTATATGGAAGCTGGTAGAACCTATTACATCAACGTAAGACAGGATATGAGTGATTTGCCATATACATTCAGCTTTAAAGTTGTATTAGAGGAAGAGGATAACGATAATACAGATGCCCTTTCTGAACAGGAATCCGAAGGCTTCGCCGACGAAACCACAGCAGCAGACACCGAAGCAGCCACATTTGGTGACGAAAGCTTCGTAGAAGAAAGCGAAACTGCTCCGGAAGCGGATGGATTCACAGCAGAGGCTGGTTTCGAAGAAAGCACAGAAGAAACCGCGGAAGTTGACGCTGATGCACTTGCTTTCGAAGATTTTCAGTAAAAAAATTAAGACTCTGACCTCCTAAAGTCAGAATCCAAGCGCCGCAAGGCTGACGAGAAAAAGTCGCTTTGCGGCGCCTTTTTGCACAAAAATTGAGTGCAAAATTTGGATGAAAATTAGTTGAAATGAGAAAAAGAATATTTTAAAATAATTTCAATAAAGTTTGTCAGGAGAGAATGGCAAATATTGTAAAAACGAAGGAGGACGCGTATGAAAAGAAAATTTATGAAGCGATTCATGGCTATTGGCGTTTCTGCTTGTATGGTACTTTCATCGGCGTACTATGTACCGGCAGAGGAACTGACCGGTGAGTTCGAGGAAGCCTGGGACGAGGAAGCGGATGGGTTTACAGATGAATTTGCAGATGGAGAGAATGAAGAGGTAACGGAAGATATTTTAGATTTTTCTGAAGATGCAGATCAGGGCGAGACCTCGACAGAGGAAAATGATTTTATCAGTTCAGGGGAAGAAAGTACAGAAGAACTGGATGCTTTTTCTTCGGAAGCAGATGTTGCAGAGAATTACTCAGTTGAAAATCAGGAGAAAGATTCAACAGAATATGATGAGGAGATTACCCTGTATGTAATGAGTGAATCATATTCGGATAAATTATCCATTCCAGAAGATTTTTTGACCACTTACCAGATCCCGGCAGCTCCGGAGGGAGTAGAACAGACATATAGTGAAATTGACTGTCCTGGGGTTGAAATTGACGCAAATGGCTTGATTAAGCCAGTGGAAAATGAGTCATGGGAAATTTCTGGGGCTACAGGGGAAATGCAGACAGTACATATATATATCTATGGTGAAAATTTTGTAGAAGTTGTTACTGGTGGTGTGGCAAGAACACTGAAAGTAAATGTAGTCGATTATGCAACTTATTATGCTGAGCAGCGAATGGACGCTTTTTTGGAATGCAATATTACAGATTCCATGTCAGATTATGAAAAAGTAGATACTATCGCAAAATGGATCAGTGAAAATTTTGACTATAATGCATACTGTAGTGGTTATACCAGCATGATGATCTATGGTGGAGGCGATTGCTGGGCGAATACAGCTGCGGTGAATTACATGTGCAGAAAAGTTGGAATAACTGCGTACTTAAGATATGCAGCTAACGACCCACTGGCTGGCAGCGGACATAGAAATTCTATGGTAATAATAGATGGAGAAGAGTATATCGTTGACTGTGGTTATACCGGTTTGGCGCCCCGCACATATCGTATTGCAAAAATAAAGGAGAAATTTAAAGTCCAGGAACTGGATGATGGAACGTTAAAAACAATCCAGTATGAGGGAAAAGATTCGAATGTGACAGTTCCGGAAACAATTGGCGGAAAAAAAGTAACGGTAATAGGCGGAGGCACATTTTACCTCGGATCTGTAAAAATAGAGTCTGTTGTTCTTCCTGATACAGTTACAACAATTGAAGAAGGTGCTTTTTCCAGATGCGAACAGCTGAAAATAATCTCAATTCCGAAAAGTGTGTCTGTTATAGAAGATAATGTGTTTACCTATCCTTACGGAGCTGATATATACAGCAATCTGGAGGAGATAAATGTAGACCCGGATAATCTTTGTTACAGTAGTAAAGAGGGCATCATGTATGACAAAAGTGGCACTGTATTGCTGCAGTATCCGGAAAAGAATAAAGCTGGTGGTGTGATTCCAAACGGTGTTGTGAAAATTGGAAAGGAAGCATTTTACTGGAATAAATCCCTGACATCCCTGGTGCTTCCTGCTTCAGTAACAGAACTTGAAGAAGGGTGCTTTGAGAATTGTGTGAATTTGAAACAGGTTACTTTTAGTGAAGGATTGAAGATTATTGGAGCAAAAGCTTTTTCTGGTGATGAAGAATTAGAATATATTGAAATCCCACTTTCTGTAGAAGAAATAGGGGATGGGGCATTTCAGTTTGGCAATTCTTATAAATACAGACGTATTATGATAAAAGGAGAGAATATTAAATTCGGAAGTTATGCCTTTTCCAGTACGAATACATTTATTGCGGGAAAAGCAGGGTCTACCTTAGAGACATATGCAAAGGAGTGCAGTTATCCTTTCTATGCAATTGCTGAAGATGGAAAAATTCCATTGCAGAAAGAATGGTTTAGGGATTTTAATGAAAAGCCCCTGTATAATGGCTTGGAACGGAAACCTGGAATTCTGTACAGCTCAAAAAATCCAGGAATTATCAGAGATAAGGATTTCGAAATCAGTTACCGGGACAATATAAATGCAGGTACCGGGTATGCGGTAATTACAGGAAAAGGAGTCTTTGGCGGAATAGTCGAGCTGCCATTTACAATAAGTCCAGAACCATATTACGAATTTTATAAAGCTGTATTTGAAGATTCTCTAGGAGAGACTCTCAGATTATACGTCACAGGAGAGCCTTTGACACCGAAAGTGCTGGTTCCTGGTTTTACAGAAGGTGTAGAATATAAAGTTACATATGAAGATAATGTGGAACCTGGTATAGCGAAAGCGAAAGTAGAGGGAGTTGGAAACTATTCCGGAGATCACACTCTGACTTTTGTAATTTATCAGGATCTTCCTGAATTGCCTGTTATTTCGGATCGCTTGTATACCGGAAGAGCGATAGAACCGAAAGTTGAGATTCCAGGACTGCGAGAGGGACTGGATTATGATGTTGCTTACGAAAACAATGTAGAAGTTGGAACTGCGACTGTAATTGTAACTGGAAAGTATCTGTATGGCGGGGAAAAGAGAACAACTTTTAAGATTTATAAATATGGTTCAGACCCAACTCCGACCGTGACAGCAGAGCCGACGAAGGCACCGACAGTAACGGTGGAACCGACAAAAGCACCAACAATCACGGCAGAGCCGACAAAGACTCCAACAATCATAGTAGAGCCGACAAAAACGCCAACAATCACGGTGGAACCGACACAGATACCGACAATCACAGCAGAGCCAACGAAAGTCCCAACCGTAACGGCAGAGCCGACAAAGGTCCCAACTGTAACAGCGGAACCAACGAAAGCCCCAACCGTGACAGCAGAGCCAACAAAGGCACCGACTGTAACAGCAGAACCAACGAAAGTGCCGACAATCACAGTAGAGCCGACGAAGGCGCCGACCCCAGTTCCAACTGTATCAGTAGAACCAACGAAGAAGCCGACACCTGCTCCAACAGTGTCACCTGTTCCTACCAGAACGCCGGAAGTAACAGCTACACCAACTCCATCCACAGATGGCAAAACAGATTCCAAGCTGCGGCCGAAAAAGATGACGGTATCAAAACTGGTTGCTTCCAGGAAAACCATTACTGTAAAATGGAAGAGGAATACCAAGGCATCTGGATATCAAATCCAGTGTGCTACAGATAAACGCTTCAAAAAGAATCTGAAAGCTGTAAAAATTGGAAAACGGTCAAAGACAAGCTATAAAGTAAAGAAGCTTTTACCTAAGAAAAAATATTATGTACGGATACGTGCATATAAAAAAGTGGGTAAAACTTATATTTACGGAAGCTGGAGTAAGGCTAAGAAAGTTAAAACGAAATAAATGAAAACTGGAAAGAGCGCTGTTTTCGAGATGTAAACCGAAATCGGCGCTTTTTCTGTCGGATAAACACCGAAAATAAGAAAGAATGTCATTTCTGTAATCCACACGCTCCACTTTGCCGGATCTTTTACCGGAGTTTCGATTGTTATAGCGAGGCCGCAGAAATATATTCAGACAACAAAAAACTTCCGAATCACTTCGGAAGTTCCTAGCAGCCAGTACGAGAATCGAACTCGTGTTTTCGCCGTGAGAGGGCGACGTCTTAACCCCTTGACCAACTGGCCTTGTCAACCGACTCGCTTAGTATATCTTACTTTGCAGGAGAATGCAAGCACTTTTTTTATTTTTTTTGCGAAAAATTGAAAAACTCCGAAAAAAGCCAGGGAATAAGCGGGTTTGCGGTGTCAAAAAAATTTTAAACAAAATAGAAAACCCAAATTTTACTTGCAAAAATACCATAAACTGGGGTATGATATAGAACGAATGTTTGAACAGAAGATAAGAATGGAAAAGAAGCGGACATACTGTCCGCTTTTCACAACCATTGGAATAAATGCTGAAGCCCAGACAGTGCATCATGAAATGTAGAGCTGTAAATGAAATGAGCAGTTATTTCGTGCACTTACAAGTTGATTTCTCGAACAATCCTGTCGGTACACTGGATGCATAAAAGAAGAATATGGGACAGCAGAGTCTGAAGTTACTGTTCACTGGTAACAGTCTGAATGATAGTAAGAAAGGAATTAACACCATGGCAAAGAAAGACACTTACGACGCGGGTAGTATTTCTGTCCTGGAAGGATTGGAAGCTGTTCGGAAACGTCCGGGAATGTACATCGGAAGCGTATCCAGAAAAGGCCTGAACCACCTGATCTATGAGATCGTGGACAATGCGGTAGATGAACATCTGGCCGGTTATTGTTCTGAAATTGAAGTAACACTGGAGAAAGACGGCTCCTGTACGGTCACTGATAATGGACGAGGAATTCCGGTAGATATGCATGCGAAAGGGGTATCTGCAGAGCGTCTTGTATTTACCACCCTCCATGCAGGCGGTAAATTTGACAACTCTGCTTATAAGACAAGCGGTGGACTTCATGGCGTTGGTTCTTCCGTTGTAAATGCCCTGTCCACATATCTGGATATTAAGATCAGCCGTGATGGATTTGTACATCACGATCATTATGAGAGAGGTATCCCCACGATTGAACTGGAAGAGGGACTTCTCCCCAGGCTTGGCAAGACCAGACAGACCGGAACCTGCGTGAATTTTCTTCCGGACCCGGAGATTTTTGAAAAAACAAGATTTTCATCCACAGAAGTAAAGAGCCGTCTCCATGAGACTGCATACCTGAATCCCAACCTTACCATTCATTTCATGGATCTTCGTGGTGATACTCCTGAAGATATCACTTATCATGAGCCAGATGGAATCGTGGGATATATCAAAGACCTGAATCACAATTCCGAAGCCCTCCACGAACCGATTTATCTGAAAGGAGAAGCTGACGGAATCCAGGTAGAAGCAGCATTTCAGTACACCAACGAATTTCGTGAGAACGTACTTGGCTTCTGCAATAATATTTACAATGCAGAAGGTGGCACTCATCTTACCGGATTTAAAACAACCTTTACAACGGTGATGAATACTTACGCTCGTGAGATCGGTATTCTGAAGGAAAAAGATGCTAATTTCACAGGAGCGGATATCCGTAATGGAATGACAGCGGTTGTTTCCATCAAGCACCCGGAGCCACGCTTTGAGGGGCAGACCAAGACCAAACTGGACAATCAGGATGCAGCCCGCGCCACGGGAAAAGTAATGTCTGAGCAGCTGGTACTCTATTTTGACCGAAACCTGGAAACCTTGAAGACCATTTTGTCCTGTGCGGAAAAGGCCGCCAAGATCCGTAAGACAGAGGAGCGTGCCAAGACCAACCTTCTCACCAAGCAGAAATATTCTTTCGATTCCAATGGAAAGCTTGCCAATTGCGAGAAAAAAGATCCTTCACTTTGTGAAATCTTTATCGTAGAGGGAGATTCCGCTGGCGGTTCTGCAAAGACTGCCAGAGATCGTAATTACCAGGCAATTCTTCCGATCCGCGGTAAGATCCTGAATGTGGAGAAAGCCACCATTGACAAGGTGCTTGCAAACGCAGAGATCAAGACTATGATCAATGCATTTGGATGCGGATTTTCCGAAGGCTATGGAAATGACTTTGATATCACTAAACTTCGTTACGACAAGATCGTGATTATGGCCGATGCGGATGTGGATGGTGCTCATATTTCCACACTTTTGCTTACTTTATTCTATCGTTTTATGCCAGAACTGATCTACGAGGGACATGTTTATATTGCCATGCCCCCTCTTTACAAAGTAATGCCGAAGAAGGGTGCCGAAGAGTACCTGTATGATGATAAGGCACTGGAGAAATACCGCCGCAGTCACAAGCCGGGAAGCTTTACCCTCCAGAGATACAAAGGTCTTGGAGAGATGGATGCCCAGCAGCTTTGGGAGACAACCTTAAATCCGGAAACCCGGAGAATGAAGCGGGTGGAAATCGAGGATGCCCGTATGGCTTCCAGCGTGACAGAGATCCTGATGGGAAGCGACGTGCCGCCAAGAAAGGCATTTATTTACGAGCATGCAACTGATGCAGAACTGGATATTTAAGAAGGCTGAAATCCGAAAGAGCAGGATTTTTCGGACGAAAAAGCAGAATATGGTCTGAACGTAATATAGCAGAGTATTTTGCAAGAGGAGAACCTCAGATTTTAGCTTAGAGCGTGTTTGAAAAATGCTTTCTGCAAGATATAAGTCACAATTTGTGGGAGATTGCGGGAATGCTTTTTTAAACAGGCTCCAGAGCGTATTTGAAAGGAAAACAGATTATGGAAACAAAGCAGGAGAATGTAATTGCCACGGACTATGCGGACGTGATGCAAAAATCCTATATAGATTATGCCATGAGCGTTATCATTTCCAGGGCACTTCCGGATGTCCGCGATGGCCTGAAGCCGGTACAGCGAAGAACCCTGTATGATATGTACGAGCTTGGGATCCGTTACGACCGTCCATATCGTAAGTGCGCCCGTATCGTTGGAGATACCATGGGTAAATACCACCCTCACGGGGACAGCTCTATTTATGAAGCACTGGTTGTAATGGCACAGGATTTCAAGAAGGGCAAAACCCTGGTAGACGGCCACGGAAACTTCGGCTCCATTGAGGGAGACGGCGCCGCTGCCATGCGATATACAGAGGCAAGACTGGAGAAACTGACCCAGGAGGTTTTTCTGGCAGATCTTGACAAAAATGTAGTAGACTTTATGCCAAACTTCGACGAGACAGAGAAGGAGCCTCAGGTGCTTCCGGTGAAGATTCCAAACCTTCTGGTAAACGGTGCAGATGGTATCGCCGTAGGTATGGCCACCAGCATTCCGCCTCATAACCTTGGGGAGGTTGTGGATGCGGTGAAAGCTTATATAAAGAACAACGACATCAGTGTGAAAGGCCTGATGCGTTATCTGAAAGGACCGGATTTTCCTACAGGCGGTCTGGTTGTAAATAAAGATGATCTTCTGAATATTTATGAGACCGGAAGCGGCAAGCTTCGTCTCCGCGGTAAAGTGGAAGTGGAAAAAGTAAAAGGCGGCCGCCAGCAGCTGGTGATCACCGAGATTCCGTACACCATGATCGGTGCCAATATTGGAAAATTCCTTAACGACGTAGCCTCCCTTGTAGAAACCAAGAAAACCACAGATATTGTGGATATTTCCAACCAGTCCTCCAAGGAAGGAATCCGTATTGTACTGGAACTGAAAAAGGATGCAGATGTAGAGAATCTCACCAACATGCTCTACAAGAAAACCAGACTGGAAGACACTTTCGGAGTCAATATGCTGGCTGTTGCAGACGGACGTCCGGAAACCTTAAGCCTGAAGCAGGTGATAGAGCACCATGTGGATTTTGTGTTCGAGGTGACTACCCGCAAGTACAAGACTCTTCTGGGAAAAGAGCTTGAGAAAAAGGAAATCCAGGAAGGCCTTATCAAAGCCTGTGATGTAATCGATCTGATCATTGAGATCCTTCGAGGCAGCAAGAGCCGTGACCAGGTTAAGAAGTGTCTGGTAGAGGGTATCACAGAGGGAATCAAATTCAAGTCAAAAGCCAGTGAGAAAGCTGCAAAGAATCTGAAATTTACGGAGAATCAGGCTACAGCCATTCTGGAAATGCGTCTGTACCGTCTGATCGGACTGGAAATTGAGGCTCTTCAGGCAGAGTATGACCAGACTATGAAAAATATTGCTTCTTATGAAGATATTCTGAACAACTATGATTCCATGTGTGAAGTGATTATTGAAGAACTTGACGGAATCAAAAAAGAATACAGCACCAAGAGAAGAACTGTGATCGAGAACGCAGAAGAGGCAGTTTACGAAGAAAAGAAGATGGAAGAGACAGAGGTCTGCTTCCTTATGGATCGCTTCGGCTATATGCGCCTTATTGATAAGAATGCTTATGAGAGAAACAAAGAGGCTGCCCATGCAGAGAATAAATTTGTTTTTACCTGTATGAATACAGACAAGATCTGCATTTTCACAGATATGGGACGCATGCATTCCATTAAAGTGGCAGACATTCCGCTGGTGCGTTTCCGTGACAAGGGAACTCCGGCTGACAATCTGAGTAACTACGACAGCAGCCAGGAACAGATCCTTTATGTGGCACCTGCAGGGCAGGTGAAATTATCTACTCTGTTGTTCGTGACTAAGACCTCCATGTGCAAGCTTGTTGCAGGTGAGGAATTCGATGTGGCAAAGAGAACGATTGCATCTACCAAGCTTGGAGAAGAGGATCAGCTGATCTTTGTAGGTCCAGCAGATGAAATGGAACAGATAGTATTTCAGAGTCAGAATGGCTATTTCCTACGTATTCTGAAAACGGATGTTTCTACTATGAAGAAGACCTCTGTTGGTGTAAGAGGAATGAAGCTGGGGGACGGGGATGTTCTTGAGCATGCCTATCTGGTGGAACCGAGACAGGAGTACACCATCCAGTATCACGACAAGCCGTATGCATTGAACAAGGTAAAGCTGGCCAAACGTGATACCAAGGGTATGAAACCCAGAATTTAAGCAGCAGATTATGAAGAAAAGGCTGTTATACAGGTTGTGCAGCAGAAGCTCAAAAGAGCTGAAAGTAAAAGCTGTTGCTGGTGAAACAAGCTTAACAATACTGTTAAAATGGGTTAAAACCTTGTAAAATGGGCATTTATAAGAAAAAGCCCTTGCAATTTGGATTTAAAGGTGTTAGAATGATACAAGAAATCAGAACTTGTTGACAAAGGAGTGGGCGTGAGCCCACTCTTTTTGATGATAAGGATAGAGAGGCAGGTGGGAAAAATGAGCAGAAAAGAAGAGTATGAACAGAAAGCAGAAGCATTGTTATCTCCGATCGTAGAAAGCAATGGATTCGAACTGGTAGATGTGGAATATGTCAAGGAAGCAGGAAACTGGTATCTTCGCGGCTACATTGACAAACCAGGCGGAATCACAGTGAATGACTGCGAGACAGTAAGCAGGGCTTTCAGCGACAGGCTTGACGAAGATGATTTCATCGAGGACAGCTACATCATGGAGATCAGTTCTCCGGGACTTGACAGACCTCTGAAGAAAGAAAAAGATTTTGCCAGAAGCATTGGCAAACTGGTAGAAATCAGAACCTACCGGCCAATCGAGAAACAGAAAGAATTTTGTGGTGAACTGACAGCATATGATAATAACAGTGTGACCATTGATGAGGAGGGAACTCCTCGCACTTTCGATAAGAAAGACATTGCACTGGTACGTCTGGCGATTGATTTTTAAGTTACTATGAAAGTCCGGACGCAGCTGTGGGAGTACCACAGGCGCGGAACAGCTGACTTTCATATAGGAAGATGCTGCCAGTAGGCGACATGTCCGATTTAAGAAATAAGCGATTATGCTGGAAAGCAAAAAGGAGGAAATAAGAAAAATGAACAAGGAGTTAATGGGTGCTCTGGACGAACTGGAACGCGAGAAAAATATCAGCAAGGAAACTTTGCTGGATGCCATTGAGCAGTCCCTGATCCAGGCATACAAGAATCATTTTGGAAAAGCTGACAATGTACATGTTACCATTAACAGAGAAACAGGCGATTTCAGTGTATATGCAGACCGCAGGGTTGTAGAATACGTAGAAGATCCTGCTGAGGAGGTTTCTCTTGTAGAAGCACAGAAGCAGAATACCAATGCAGAGGTTGGCGATATCCTGAAGGTACCGGTTCACTCTGACAAATTTGGCCGTATTGCAACACAGAATGCGAAGAACGTAATCCTTCAGAAAATCCGTGAGGAAGAGCGTAAAGTTCTGTTTGACCAGTATCATGGCAATGAGAAAGAAGTTGTTACCGGCATTGTACAGCGTGTGGTAGGACATAATGTAAGCGTAAATCTTGGCAAGGCAGATGCGATCCTTGCTGAGAATGAGCAGGTGAAGGGTGAGACCTTCAAGCCTACTGAGAGAATCAAAGTGTATATTCTTGAGGTAAAGGATACACCGAAGGGACCTCGTATCCTTGTTTCCAGAACACATCCTGGCCTTGTAAAACGCCTCTTTGAGTCTGAGGTTGCTGAGGTGAAGGACGGAACTGTTGAAATCAAGAGCATTGCCCGTGAGGCAGGTTCCCGTACCAAGCTGGCAGTATGGAGCAACGATCCTGATGTAGATCCGGTTGGAGCATGTGTTGGTGTAAATGGTGCCCGTGTAAGTGCGATTGTAAATGAGCTTCGCGGTGAGAAGATTGATATCATCAACTGGGATGAGAATCCTGCAATCCTGATCGAGAATGCATTAAGCCCGGCGAAGGTAATCGCTGTTATGGCAGATCCGGATGAGAAGACTGCACTTGTTGTGGTTCCGGATTACCAGCTTTCCCTTGCAATCGGTAAAGAAGGACAGAATGCACGTCTTGCAGCACGTCTGACTGGATTTAAGATTGATATCAAGAGTGAAACCCAGGCAAGAGAGTCCGGCGACTTCTATGATTATGACGAGGATGACGATGAGTACTATGAGGATGACGAGTACGAAGAGTCTGAGGAGTCCGCTACAGAAGAAATTTCTCAGGATAGCGAAGAAACAGCTGCCGGAGAAGAGTCTGAAGAGACTGAGGATGCGGTAGAGAATGAAGACGAAGAATAAAATTCCCATGCGCCAGTGTACTGGCTGCAGAGAAATGAAGAATAAAAAAGAAATGATCAGGGTGTTGAAAACCGCAGAGGATGAGATCATTCTGGATGCTACAGGCAGGAAAAACGGTCGCGGAGCTTACATCTGCAAGAGCCGTGAGTGCCTGGAGAAAGCCAGAAAGAATCACGGACTGGAGCGTTCTTTGAAAGCAGCTATCCCGGATGAGGTTTATGATAGCCTTGAGAAGGAGTTTGATAGTATTGAAGAATAATAAAGCGCTGTCCCTGATCGGACTTGCAACAAAGGCCGGAAAGACAGTCAGCGGAGAGTTTTCCACTGAGAAATCCATTAAGACAGGCAAAGGATATCTGGCAATCGTAGCCGGGGATTCTTCGGATAACACCAAGAAGAAATTCCGGAACATGTGTGAATTTTACGAAGTGCCCTTGTATATCCTTTCAGATAAAGAAACGTTAGGGCATGCCATGGGCAAGGAATTCCGTGCCAGCCTGGCTGTACAGGACTGGAATTTTGCAGAAGCTATCAGGAAGGTGCTGCAGGATGAGGGGAAGGAGCTCTAGAGCATACCACTGTTGTCTGAGAAAACGACCTGAACCAAAGAGAAAAAAGCGTTCCAGGGAATGCTTTTAAATGTTCCCGGGAAATGATTTTTGATAATACGAGCTGCGGAGAACTTGTGAAAGCGTATCCTGACTCGTACTGGTGAAGGGAGAATGGCATATGGTGATAAATTCACATGAGCCTGCCAAAGACAGAAATAAGCAAAACAGAGAGAATAAAAACAGAGTGAAAAAAGTTATAGATACGGGAAAGGAGAAAGGAATAACATTGGAGACTCCTAAGACAGAAGAGCAGAAAGTGTCAGTAAAGAAAGAAGGCGACGGTGCAGAGGCACCGAAGAAGAAAAAAAATATTATCCGCGTATATCATGCACAGAATGCAAGTGACGGCGGGAAGAACAGAAAGAAACCAGCTGGAGAGAGAAAGCTACGTCCACAGGGCACACGTCCTGCAGCACAGGCACAGCCGGCAGCGAAAGCAGAGGCACCTGTAAAGGCAGCACCGAAGCCAGAAGCTCCTAAGACAGAAGCACCGAAGCCGGTAAGTGCACCGAAGCCGGTAAGTGCACCGAAGGCTGAAGCTCCTAAGACAGAAGCACCAAAGGCAGAAGCACCAAAGGCAGAAGCACCAAAGAGCGCACCGATAAGTGCACCGAAGACAGAGCCTGCAAAACCGGTTCAGGCTGCACCAAAAGCAGAAGCTCCAAGGACAGAATCCCAGAGACCAGCTGCACAGCAGAACAGAAACGACGGCCAGCAGCGTCAGGGAAATAGCCAGGGCAACCGTAATTTCCGTCAAGGCGAAGGCCGCGACAATAATCGCGGGGATAACAATCGTGGTGACAGAAATGGGAACGGAGGCAGATTCGGCCAGGGAAGACCACAGGGCGGCCAGGGCGGATTCCGCGGAAACAGAAATAATGATGGTCAGGGAAGACCTGTAAGACAGGGAGACTCCCAGAACAGAGGACCGCGCCAGGGTGATGGAAACGGACGTGGATTCCGTCAGGGCGGTGACAACAGAGACAATAGAAATGGAAACGGAAATGGCAGCAGATTTGGCCAGGGAAGACCACAGGGCGGTCAGGGACGTTTCGGAGGAAAAGACGGAGATAACCGTAGTGAAGGACGCTTTGGCGGACAGAACCACCAGGGTGGACAGCGCTCCGGCGGTGCAAGAAGAAGCGGCGGCGGATCTGACGCAATCTTTACACCAGAGCTGACCAAGACATCCAAGGACAGCAAGCGTGAGCGTGACAGAGAGAACAAGAATAAAAAGAAAGATTTCGATAAGACATCAGGTGGCGGACACAGACCAAACCAGGGCGGCAGAAACCAGATGTCCAGAATCCCGAAAGCACTTCAGAAACCTGCTCCGCAGCAGAAACAGGAAGAGAAGAAACCGGAGATCAAGGAGATCACAATTCCGGAGAAGCTTACCATCCGCGAGCTTGCAGAAGCGATGAAGATGCAGCCATCTGCAATTGTTAAGAAGCTGTTCATGGAAGGTCAGATGGTAACGGTAAACCACGAGATCGATTTCGAGCAGGCAGAAGAGATTGCTCTTGGATTTGACATTATTGCAGAAAAAGAAGAAAAAGTAGATGTAATTGAGGAGCTTCTGAAAGAGGAAGAGGAAGACGAATCCACAATGGTTTCAAGACCACCGGTAGTCTGTGTAATGGGACACGTTGACCATGGTAAAACTTCTCTTCTGGATGCAATCCGTAAGACAAACGTAACAAGAGGCGAGGCTGGTGGAATCACACAGCATATCGGTGCTTATGTAGTTGATATTAACGGGCAGAAGATCACTTTCCTTGATACACCGGGACATGAGGCATTCACTGCCATGCGTATGCGTGGAGCAAACTCCACAGATATCGCTGTTCTTGTAGTTGCAGCTGATGATGGTGTTATGCCACAGACAGTAGAAGCTATCAGCCATGCAAAGGCTGCTGGTGTTGAGATCATCGTTGCCATCAACAAGATCGATAAGCCAAGTGCAAACATTGAACGTGTAAAACAGGAGCTTTCCGAGTATGAGCTGATTCCTGAGGACTGGGGCGGTACAACTCCGTTCGTTCCGGTATCTGCCAAGACAGGAGAGGGCATTGATGATCTTCTTGAAATGATCCTTTTAACAGCAGAGGTTTCTGAGCTGAAGGCAAACCCGAACCGTGCAGCAAGAGGTCTTGTGATCGAGGCTCAGCTGGATAAAGGCAAAGGACCGGTTGCTACGATCCTTGTACAGAAGGGTACTCTTCATGTTGGAGATTTTATCGCAGCCGGAGCATGCAATGGTAAAGTACGTGCCATGATGGATGATAAGGGACGCCGTGTAAAACAGGCTGGTCCGTCTACTCCTGTAGAGATCCTTGGTCTTGGCGATGTTCCGAATGCCGGAGAGGTTCTTATGTCCTTTGAGAATGATAAAGAGGCTAAGAATTTTGCAGCAGCATTTGTTTCCGAGAATAAGAACCGTCTTCTTGAGGAAACTAAGGGTAAACTTTCCCTGGATAATCTGTTTGACCAGATTCAAGCAAGCGACCTTAAGGAGCTCCCGATTATTGTCAAAGCCGATGTGCAGGGTTCTGTAGAGGCTGTAAAACAGAGTCTTGTAAAACTTTCCAATGATGAGGTTGTTGTAAGAGTGATCCATGGCGGCGTTGGTGCTGTCAATGAGTCTGATGTCAGCCTTGCTGCTACATCAAATGCGATCATCATCGGATTTAACGTTCGTCCTGATACCACAGCGAAACAGCTGGCAGAGCAGGAAGGCGTTGACCTTCGTCTGTACCGTGTTATCTACCAGGCAATTGAGGACGTGGAAGCTGCCATGAAGGGTATGCTGGATCCGGTATTTGAGGAGAAGGTAATCGGTCATGCAGAGGTTCGTCAGCTGTTCAAGGCTTCCGGTATCGGTACTATCGCAGGAAGCTATGTGCTTGACGGTACCTTCCAGAGAGGATGCAAGGTACGCATCACCAGAGGCGAGGAGCAGATCTACGAAGGTGAGCTGGCTTCCCTTAAGAGATTTAAAGATGATGTCAAAGAAGTTCGTGCAGGCTATGAGTGTGGTCTTGTATTCCAGGATTTCAATGACGTTAAAGAAGAAGATAAAGTTGAAGCATATATTATGGTTGAGGTGCCGCGCTAGAGCGTAGTAATCGCAGGTGTCAGTTGGGGGCAAGCTCATTGCCCCCAATTTTCGTTGTCAGAGCCTGCGCTCATATAGGAGACCAAAAAATGAGAAAAAACAGCATTAAAAATACAAGGATCAATGCAGAAGTTCAGAAAGAACTGAGCAACATTATCCGCGGTGAGATCAAGGATCCCCGCATCCATCCCATGACATCTGTCATGGCTGTGGAGGTTGCACCGGATCTTAAGACCTGCAAGGCATTTATCAGTGTCCTTGGCAGCGAGGAATCCAAGCAGTCCACAATTAAAGGGCTGAAAAGTGCAGAAGGCTATATCCGCCGTCAGCTTGCGAAGAACCTGAATCTTCGCAACACTCCGGAAATCCGCTTCATTCTGGATGAGTCCATTGAATATGGCGTAAATATGTCCAGACTTATCGATGATGTGATCGAACACGACCATTCGAAGGGCACTGAGAGTGAGGACGGGGAAAAACAGGATACAGCAGAAACTGAAGACGAAGAGTAAAAATCGAGGTGAAGGGAATGGAGAGAATCGAAGAAATTCTGGATGGCGTAAAGACCATGGGAATTGGGGGACATGTTCGCCCAGATGGTGACTGTGTAGGTTCCTGCATGGCACTTTATCTGTATATAAAGAAATGGTATCCTGAAATCAAGGCAGATATCTATCTGGAGAAGCCGAAGCCGGTATTCGGACATATTGCATGCATGGATGAGGTACATTATGAAGCAGGTGAGCCCAGAGAGTATGATCTTTTTGTGACCTGTGATGTGAGCGCTCCTGACCGTCTGGCAGTAGCGGCTGATTATTTCGCTTCTGCGAAAAAGACCGTCTGCATTGACCATCATGTGAGCAATCCGGGATTTGCAGATGTGAACCACGTACATGGTGAGATCAGCTCTGCCAGCGAGGTTCTGTATAAGCTTCTTGACAAAGAAAAAATCAATCTGGATATTGCAACTGCTATTTATACCGGAATGATCCACGATACAGGTGTATTCCAGTATTCCTCCACATCTCCGGACACCATGCGCATTGCCGGCGACCTGATGGAAAAAGGTGTTGATTTTTCCAATATTATTGACGAATCCTTCTATCAGAAGAGCTACATTCAGAATCAGGTCATGGGGCGTGTTCTGGCAGAGAGCATTATGCTTCTGGATGGCAAATGTATCGTTGGCTACATGAAGCTGAGAGACATGGATTTCTATGGTGTAAAGCCGTCAGACCTGGATGGAATCGTAAGCCAGCTCCGTCTTACGAAAGGTGTGGAAGTGGCAATGTTTATTTATGAGCATGAAAGCCAGGTGTTTAAGGTATCACTCCGTTCCAACGGTTCTGTAGATGTAAGCAAGATTGCTTCCTATTTCGGAGGAGGCGGACATGTGAAAGCAGCAGGCTGTGATCTGGCCGGCTCCATGTATGACGTTATCAATAATATTTCAGAACAGATCGAAAAACAGCTTTTAGGACAGGATAAGTAATGGCAGATTTTCAGGGAATCATTGTAATTCACAAGGAAAAGGGCTTTACCTCCCATGATGTGGTAGCCAAGCTTCGGGGAATTCTCCATATGAAAAAGATAGGGCACACAGGTACTCTTGACCCGGATGCTACCGGTGTTTTGCCGGTAGCTCTTGGAAAGGGCACCAAGCTGGTGGATCTTCTTACAGATAAGGAAAAAACGTATGAGGCAGTGCTTCATCTGGGAATCGACACGGATACCCAGGATATGTCCGGAACAGTTCTGGAAGAGCGGCCAGTGAATGTGACTGAGGAGGAAGTGCGAAAAGTACTGAAAAGCTTTGTAGGGGAGCAGCTTCAGGTTCCGCCTATGTATTCTGCTCTGAAGGTAAATGGAAAGAAACTTTATGAGCTGGCAAGAGAGGGCAAAACGGTTGAGCGAAAAGCCCGGCCAGTGTGCTTCTACGAGATAGAGCCTCTGGAATTTCATCTTCCGCTGGTGAAAATAAGAGTGACCTGCAGTAAGGGAACCTATATCCGCACCTTGTGCCATGATATTGGTGAGAAGCTTGGCTGTGGCGGCTGTATGGAAGAACTGCTCCGGTCAAGGGTAGGCCGGTATTCTCTCTCTGAGAGCCATACGCTTGCCCAGGTGGAAGCTGCCGTGGCAGATGGAACCGTCCAGGATATGATCGATCCGGTAGAGGCAGTTCTGGCTGAGTACCCCGCTCTTTATGCGGATTCTTACGGGGACAGGCTTCTGGCAAATGGAAATCCGCTGTCCGACAATCTGGTGAGTCCCCAGCACAAAGAAGGCTGGGTGCGCATGTACGCCAGTGACGGAACTTTTACAGGTATTTTTCAGTGGGATGCAGGGGAGAAGAAATATTATCCGGTGAAAATGTTCTGAATAATAAAGTGACGATTTGGCAGGTGCTGAATAGTCACCAATCAGACATAAACTGGTGTGACAGGAGAGATTATGGAATACCTGAAGATAGAGGGTGAGTTTCCAAAGCTTGCCAACTGTGCAGTAACAATGGGAAAATTTGACGGGATCCACCGTGGCCACAGGAAACTGGTTGAGAAGATCAGGGAGCGGAAGACACTTGGAGAACAGGCTGTCCTTTTTGCCATTGATGCTTCCAGCAACATGATCCTTACCAGCCAGGAGCGCGCTTCCCTTCTTGAAAAGCTTGGCGTGGATGTGCTGGTAGAATGCCAGTTAAATGGCAGGATCCGGCATATGAAGGCTGAGAATTTTATAAAAGAGATTCTTATGGGAGATCTTGGGGCATCCTACGTAGTAGTAGGAGAGGACAACCGGTTTGGCTTTGAGCGGAAAGGTACGCCCCGGCTTCTTATGGAATTTGGAGAAAAGTATGGCTTTGATGTGGAAATCCTTTCCAAAGAAATGGATGGACACAGGAAGATCAGCAGTACCTATATCAGAGAAGAACTGAAAAAAGGAAATATGGAGAAAGTTACTTCCCTTATGGGAAGGGATTACTTTGTGGAAGGCCAGGTGGTGCATGGCAGGGGAATGGGACATAAGGTCCTGCTTCCCACCACCAATCTCGTGCCTCCCAGGACCAAGATCCTGCCGCCAAACGGTGTGTATGTGACAAGCTCTTATTTCGGGGATAAGATATACCACGGAATTACCAACATTGGCTGTAAGCCTACGGTTGGTGAGAGCTTTATAGGGGTGGAAACCTATCTTTTTGACTGTAAGGAAGATCTCTACGGAGAGGAATGCCGGGTGGATTTCAAAAAGTTTTTGAGGCCGGAACGGAAATTTCCCTCTCTTGAGGCGCTGAAGAGCAGACTTCTGGCGGATGCAGAGGATGGCCGGAGATTTTTTGAAAAAACTGAGAAATAATATCGGGAAGAAAAACGAAAAAAACAGTTTACAGAATCTGGCGGGTATGCTATACTAGGCAAGGTGTGAGTAGGTTTACTTCCTGCGTTCACATATCAGACAGCCCATATTCAGGGGTTGGACACTCCGACCGTCTCTTAATATGCGGCGATTACGTCCCCACAGGAATACCTGCATGGGAGACCATTAAGAATAATAAGGAGGAAATCAAGATGATTTCAAAAGAAAAGAAAACAGCAATTATGAAAGAGTATGCAAGATGTGAGGGAGATACTGGTTCACCAGAGGTACAGGTAGCTGTTCTTACTGCAAGAATCCAGGAGCTTACTGAGCATTTACAGAACAACCACAAGGATCATCATTCCAGACGTGGTCTGCTGAAAATGGTAGGTCAGAGACGTGGACTGTTAGCTTACTTAAAGAAAACAGACATCGAAAGATACCGTGCACTGATTGAGAAATTAGGTTTAAGAAAATAATTAGTATGCGGAAGGGGCGGATATCCATCCGCCCTATTTTAAGATGTGAGGAAAGTTATGATTGTTCACTGACAAGCTTTCTACCGGAGCTTTTGTGGATAGTGATAAGTGTCACAATAGAGGCACTATTGTCTGTAAGGGCAACCTGACAGATAAAGATTTCCGAGACTTCTGAAAAGGACATTTGAAGAGAACATTTGAAGAGAACTGTTCCCAGCAATATCAAATGTATTTTTCAGTCGTTTCGGACTTCTGTTGTGACAGAGGCAAAGAGAGCTGCAATATACGTCGGTCAGAACTGGTTTTTACAGCTTCTGCAGAAGTGTAAGGTGGCTTCAGATCAATATTTTATATGAAAAAGGAGAGAAGACATGTACAAAAGTTATTCCATGGAATTAGCTGGAAGAACACTTACCGTAGATATCGGACGTGTTGCGAAACAGGCCAATGGCGCAGCACTTATGCATTATGGTGATACCACTGTACTTGCTACAGCAACTGCATCCAAGGAGCCAAGAGAGGGAATCGACTTTTTCCCATTAAGCGTTGAATATGAAGAGAAAATGTACGCCGTAGGAAAGATTCCGGGCGGTTTCAATAAGAGAGAAGGAAAGGCAAGCGAGCACGCAATCCTTACCTCCCGTGTTATCGACAGACCTATGCGTCCTTTGTTCCCGAAGGATTACAGAAACGACGTAACACTGGTAGACATGGTTATGTCTGTAGATCCGGAGTGCAACCCGGAGATCCCGGCTATGCTTGGTTCTTCCCTTGCTACCTGTATTTCTGATATTCCATTTGATGGCCCATGTGCAACGACACAGATCGGCCTGATCAATGGAGAGTATGTTGTGAACCCTACACTGGCTCAGAAGGATATTTCTGATCTTCAGCTGACAGTAGCTTCCACAAGAGACAAAGTTATCATGATCGAGGCCGGTGCCAACGAGGTTCCGGAGGATCAGATGATCGAGGCTATTTATAAAGCACATGAGGTAAACCAGGAGATCATCAGATTCTTCGATCAGATCATCGCTGAGTGCGGTAAAGAGAAACACAGCTATGAGTCCTGTGCAGTTCCGCAGGAGCTGTTTGACGCCATCAAGGAGATCGTTCCTCCGGAAGAAATGGAAGTTGCCGTATTCTCTGATGACAAGCAGACAAGAGAGAACAATATTGCAGAGATCACAGACAAGCTGAAAGAAGCTTTCGCAGAGAAAGAGGAGTGGCTTGCTGTTCTTGGTGAGGCTGTTTACCAGTATCAGAAGAAGACCGTTCGTAAGATGATCCTGAAAGATCACAAACGTCCGGACGGCCGTGCAATCACACAGATCCGTCCTCTGGCAGCAGAGGTTGACATCATCCCGAGAGTACATGGCTCTGCTATGTTCACCCGTGGACAGACTCAGATTTGTACGATCACTACTCTGGCACCTCTTGCAGAGGCACAGAGAATTGACGGACTTGACGAGTTTGAGACAAGCAAGAGATATATGCATCACTACAATTTCCCGTCTTATTCTGTAGGTGAGACAAAGCCATCCAGAGGACCGGGACGCCGTGAGATCGGTCATGGAGCACTTGCTGAGAGAGCACTTGTACCGGTTCTTCCAAGCGTAGAAGAATTCCCATATGCAATCCGTACTGTATCCGAGACCTTTGAGTCAAACGGATCTACCTCCCAGGCAAGTATCTGTGCATCCACCATGTCTCTTGAGGCTGCCGGTGTACCGATTAAGAAGCCGGTTGCAGGTATTTCCTGTGGTCTTGTAACAGGTGACACAGATGATGATTATATCGTTCTTACTGATATCCAGGGTCTTGAGGACTTCTTTGGCGACATGGACTTCAAGGTAGCCGGAACTCATGACGGTATCACAGCGATTCAGATGGATATTAAGATCCACGGTCTTACAAGACAGATCGTAGAAGAAGCAATCAGACGTACTAAGGAAGCAAGAGAGTACATCCTTAACGAAGTTATTGAGAAATGTATCCCTGCACCTCGTACAACTGTTGGAAAATATGCTCCGAAGATCATCCAGATCCAGATCGATCCTCAGAAGATCGGTGATGTTGTTGGACAGAGAGGTAAGACCATCAACACCATCATCGAGCGCACAGGCGTTAAGATCGATATCACAGATGAGGGTGCTGTATCTATCTGCGGCGTAGATGATAAGAACATGCAGGAAGCAAAGCGTATGGTTGAAATCATTGCTTCTGACTTCGAGCAGGGACAGATCCTCACCGGACAGGTTGTAAGCATCAAGGAGTTTGGCGCATTTGTTGAGTTCGCACCTGGCAAAGAGGGAATGGTTCACATTTCCAAGATCTGCAAGGAGAGAATCAACCGCGTAGAGGATGTTCTTACACTTGGGGATAAAGTGACTGTTGTATGCCTTGGAAAAGACAAGATGGGAAGAATGAGCTTCAGCATCAAGGATGTTCCGGCAGAGGCAAAATAAGAATAAAATGCAAGGTCACTGTGTAGGAAAAGCACAGTGACAGCTTGGGGGATGCCGGACAGATGTGCCCGGCATTCTTTATATCCGCTGCAGAGCCGGAGCTTTGGAAAAGGCGTCTGCACGGGACAAACAGGAGGAAACATGAAGAGAATTGCAAAATTTCATAAAGTAAGTAAAGAGCGCTTTGTGGCAGACTGGATGGATGCTTTTGAAGGCGTGCCTGCTGACGAGGCAGAGAAGATTTATGAGGGAATCCGTCTTCCAAGACGGGCTACTGCCGGAAGCGCAGGCTATGATTTCTTTTCCCCAGCTGATTTTACCATCAAGCCAGGCGAGACCATCAAGATTCCGACCGGGATCCGTGTGGAGATGGACCAGGAATGGGTGCTGAAATGCTATCCAAGAAGCGGTCTCGGATTCAAATTCCGTCTGCAGCTGAATAATACGGTGGGGATTATTGACAGCGATTATTTTTATTCTGACAATGAAGGTCATATTTTTGCCAAGCTGACAAATGACACTAATGAGAATAAAGTGGTAGAATTAAAGGCAGATACAGGCTTTATGCAGGGAATCTTCGTTGAGTATGGGATTACCGTAGACGATGATGTGACAGATGTGAGAAATGGCGGGTTTGGAAGTACGACGAAGTAACTCGCTGCGGCACCTTCGCAGTTCTATGGGAAATACAAAAGCAGGTAAATGTGATGAATTTATCAATCACAGATACCTGCTTTTGTTATGCTTAAGCTTTTTTCAAATTTTGCAGAAAGCCTTTTTCAAACAGGCTCCCGCAGGAAATCTCTTTAAAGACCACCGGGAAGATTACTTTGATGCTCCCTCAGGAAATTTCTTTAAAGATCACCGGAGAGATTACTCTAAAGGTGTTCCGGCAGCTTCTGCTTCCCGCGCATTCTGTAAAACAGTGTCAAATGCGATAGCAGCCTTATTGTACTCTTCGTCGCTTTCAATATTGGAAAGCATGGGAGCACCCTCTGCAGTGCGGGTGAAGGAATACAGATAAACTTCACCGTCATGATTCTGGCCCTCTTCGTCAAGAGGAAGAAGCGCAATATACTCCTTTGCATCTACCGGGAAAATGGTAAGGATGGCGCATTCTACCTCAGTATCATCCTCCATGGTAAGAGTAATGGTGCTGTGCTGGTTTGCGTCAGTGCTGCATCCGCCGCATGTGGAACAGTCGGAACCGCCGCAGGATGAGCTGCTTCCACAGCTGCTGCAGGAGTTTGTCATATCTGAATCACTCATTAAAAATACCTCACTTTATAAAAAATTTGTATTTATATGTTACCTGTGAAAAAACATGTTCATGCTGTAAAACAAGGTAACACCGGGACTTCTTTAGCTTCGTTTTCACTGGTAACGGTATGCCCGGACAATATTTAGATTGTACCAGAAAAATAGGGTTTTGTGAATAGGGAAATCTGTGTTATAATGAAGAAAGTGTTAGAATATATTGAATATTCACAGGCAATATCCTATGAGAGGTTTTGGGTGAATGAAGTTCACTGGAAACTTTGAAAAAATGGGCAAAATCATGTACAGAAGGATTTTTGTGCATCATATAAATTTTTACAGATTGGAGAACAACATGAAGCTTGTATCATGGAACGTAAATGGAATCCGTGCCTGTATCACCAAGGGCTTTGAAGAAAGCTTTGCGAAGTTGGATGCAGACATTTTCTGCCTTCAGGAGACCAAATGTCAGGAGAACCAGGTGAAGCTGGAGCTTCCAGGTTATTATCAATATTGGAATTATGCGAACCGCAAGGGATATTCCGGAACAGCTGTTTTTACAAAAAAAGAACCGTTGTCCGTGATCTACGGACTTGGAATAGAGGAACACGATAAAGAAGGACGTGTGATCACTGCAGAGATGGACGATTTTTATCTGGTTACCGTATATACGCCCAACTCCCAGTCCGAGCTTCGAAGACTGGAATACCGCATGGAATGGGAAAGAGATTTCCTGGCTTATCTTCTGAAGCTTCAGGAGAAAAAGCCTGTGATCTGCTGTGGAGACATGAATGTGGCACATCAGGAAATTGACCTGAAGAACCCTAAGACCAACCGAATGAACGCAGGCTTCACAGATGAAGAGAGAGCCTGCTTTACCAGAACTCTGGAAGCTGGATTTATTGATACACTTCGTTACTTTTATCCGGAGCTTGAGGGCGCCTACTCCTGGTGGTCTTACCGATTTAAGGCAAGAGAGAAGAATGCCGGATGGAGAATTGACTATTTTATCACCTCTCCGTCCTTGAAAGAGAATCTGGAGGATGCGAAGATCCACAGCGAGATAATGGGGTCCGACCATTGTCCGGTAGAGCTGGATCTGAAATTTTAGACCATAGGGAGTCCTGTATGGCAGGATCTGGGGATAAACAGATATTATCGGATGATTTTATTTCATGAGAAAGATTGCATTGTGCAGATTCCCTTTGGGAAACGTGCTCTGTGTACAAAAATGGCTACAGACGAGACAGCAGACAAAGACAGGAGGGCTTATAAAGTGCCAATACCGGGAAATAAGAGCGTGGTTGTGACATATGGTTATCCTCTTTTACTTGGGGTAACCCAGATGGCAGATGGATATAATTTTGCAGTGGAAGCGGAAGAGGATTCCGAGGTTTACCTGCTCCTTTACAGAAAGAGGGGAAGAGAGCCCTTTTATGAGCTTCTTCTGGATGAAAAATATCGTACAGGACGGATTTTTTCTGTCTTTATGAAAAAAATAAATGTAACCAATCTGGAATACAATTTTAAGATAAACGGGGAAATCTATCTGGATCCCTGTGCCAGCAGGATCAGTGGAAGAGAGCACTTTGGGGCAGCGTGGGAGGAAGATCCCCATAAGGTGCGCTGCGGCTTCTGGTCAGGAAATGGTTATGACTGGGGGGATGAGAAAGCACCGGAAACAGACTTTAAAGATATGATCCTCTATAAAGTACATGTCCGGGGATACACCAGGCAGGCCAAGCTGCCGACAGGTCTCCGGGGAACTTTTTCCGGTCTGGTACAGATGATCCCATACTGGCAGGAGCTTGGCATTAATACAGTAGAGCTTATGCCGGCCTATGAATTTATGGAGGTGGTTCCGCCAAAGGAGCCAGACGGTCTGGTTTCCCAGAAGGGGAAAAAAGACGAGGTAAATTACTGGGGATATGGAAATGGTCTTTATTTTGCGCCAAAGAGTGCTTATTGCGCTACCCGGGATCCCCACAGGGAATTTTGTGACATGATCAGGGCTTTTCACAAAGCAGGGATTGGCTGTATCATGGAAATGTATTTTCCGGCGGAGGTTAATCCTTTAATGGCACTTCGTGCAGTGCAGTTCTGGAAACAGAATTATCATGTGGACGGCTTTCATATTCTGGGAGAAGGGGCACCTCTTAATCTGATCATGAAGGACGGCCTGCTTGCAGGAACGAAGATCATGGCAGAAGGAATGGATACGGCTGCTCTTTATAAGAACCGCAGACCAGGAAAGCGATGCTTTGCGGAATATAATCTGGGATTTTTGCAGGATATGCGCAGATTCCTGAAAAGCGATGAGGATATGGTTCCGGCTGTGCAGTACCGCATCCGTCATAACCCGGATGACCATGGAGTGATCAATTATATCACCTGCCAGGACGGTTTTACTTTAAATGACCTTGTTTCCTACAATTATAAGCACAATGAGGCAAATGGGGAAGGCAATAACGACGGCTGCAGCTATAATTATTCCTGGAATTGCGGCATTGAAGGACCAAGCCGGAAGCAGTGGATCCGTCAGATGAGGGAGCGCCAGATGCGTGCTGCTTTTGCTATGATGCTGTTTTCCCAGGGAGTGCCCATGATCTATGGCGGTGATGAGATCGGCAATTCCCAGGAAGGAAACAATAATGCTTACTGCCAGGACAATTCCATTGGCTGGATTGACTGGCGGGGACTGCGAAGAAATGCCAGCATGCTTGCCTTTGTAAAAAAGGCAGTTGCACTTCGGAAGGCTCATCCTGTCCTTCATATGAGTGAGAGCATGAAAGAAGCAGATTACCTGGGCAAGGGATTTCCGGATATGTCTTTTCATGGGGAACGTGCATGGTTCTGCAACATGGAAAATACCAGCCGCATGATCGGCGTGATGCTGTGCGGGGCATATGCAAAGCTGCCGGACGGAAGTGAGGATGATTTCCTTTATACAGGCTATAATTTTCACTGGGAAACCAGGGATATTGCTCTTCCCAATCTGCCAGAGGGGATGGAGTGGAAGAAAGTGATGGATACCGGAGATCTGACCTGTGACGGATTTTATGGGGAAAATGGCCAGGTCTATGAAAGAGCCGTGGAGGTGGGACCGCGTACAGTGGTTGTACTTCAGGGTGTGAAGAAACCGGAGCCTGAAAGAAAGCATACTGGCAAAGGAAAAAAGAATGAAAAACTGCCAGGCGCAGAAGCGAAGAAAACTGCAGCTTCAGACAATACTGTGACAGAAGCTGAGAATAAGGAAAGGAGGTCCGGCGACAATGCATCCATGGCTTCACTTTAAAACAATCACAAAGCATAAGCTGATGGTTATGCACTATTGCTTCCGAATCGGACTTTACAAGCAGGGGCTTCTCCATGACCTTTCCAAATATACCCCGTCGGAATTTCTGGTGGGCTGCAAATATTATCAGGGAAACAGAAGCCCAAATAACGCAGAACGTGAGGATACGGGCGTGTCTACCGCCTGGCTCCATCATAAAGGGCGCAATAAGCATCATTATGAGCATTGGGTGGATTATTCCATAAATGATCCGGAGCATGTGATCATGGGGGCGAAAATGCCCCGCAGATATGTGGCAGAGATGGTGATGGACCGGATCAGTGCCTCCAGGACTTATCTTGGGGACGCATATGACAATCACGAGCCGCTGGAATATTTCCTGAAAAGCAAGCCGAAGCTGTGGTTTGTACATCCCCAGACGAAAAAAGAGTTAGAGGGGCTGCTTCGGATCCTTAGTGACAAGGGGGAAGAAAAGGCTTTATGGTATATTAAGCATGTTTATCTGAAAGGGAAGGATAAGTAGTTTCATATTCCGTGTTTATCAAGCGCAGACTTTCAAAAAAATATACAATATCACTTGCACTTTCATACTCTTCTGTGGTAAAGTATGAAATATGTTATTTTGCTGTCCGGATGATTTGGGGACAGCAGATTTTATAACAGAGGAGGAGAAAAAATTGAGTGGTACAACAGTGATAATTCTGATTGCTTTTGTGTTTTACCTTGCCATGATGATCGTCATCGGCGCGGTTTACATGAAAAAGACCTCCAGCTCAGAGGATTATTTCCTTGGAGGACGAGGACTGAACGGATGGGTGGCAGCACTTTCTGCACAGGCTTCTGATATGAGCGGATGGCTTCTGATGGGTCTTCCCGGAGCCATTTATTCTTTTGGATCCGGACAGATCTGGATCGCAGTGGGACTTTTTATCGGAACTGTCCTCAACTGGGTATGTATTTCCGGAAGACTTCGTAAATACACCATCGCAGCAAACAATTCCATGACCATCCCGGCATTTTTCGAGAACCGCTACCGTGATAAGAAAAAGATCCTGCTTCTGATTTCGTCAGTGGTAATTGTAATCTTTTTCCTGGTGTATACAGCTTCTGCGCTGGCAGCAGGCGGTAAGCTGTTCAATACCGTATTTGGACTTGATTATCATGTAGCTCTGGCTATCGGAGCAGCGGTTATTCTTTGCTACACCTTCATGGGCGGCTTTATGGCGGTCTGTGTAACAGATTTTGTGCAGGGAACCCTGATGCTTATCGGACTTCTTGTAGTTTCGCTGGTGGCATATTTCCTGCTTCCAGGCAATCTTACAGACCTGATCTCCCAGAGCAGCGTGACCGGCGGTGCAGGCGCTTATCTGAATCCGTTTATGAATGGAGACAGGCCATATACTTTTATAGAGATATTTTCCCAGCTGGCATGGGGCTTTGGATACTGTGGAATGCCTCACGTACTGGTAAGATTTATGGCAGTTAAGAATGAGAAAGAATTAAAGAAATCCTGGGCGATTGCCATTGTATGGGATCTTCTTTCCCTGTCAGCTGCATTTGCAATCGCTGTGATCGGAAGAGCTTACCTGCTTCCTGTTATTCTTGGGGAGAACGGAGCCGCTTCTTCTGAGAGCGTATTTATTGAGATGATCCGTAAGGTGTTTACCTCAGAGCTTGCGCTTCCCTTTATCGGCGGGCTGTTCCTTTGCGGAATCCTTGCAGCGATCATGTCCACAGCGGATTCCCAGCTTCTGGTAACTGCTTCTGCAGTATCTGAGGATCTGTATCACAGCTTTATCAAGAAGGATGCTGACACAGAGGAAATTCTGAAAGTAAGCCGTATCACGGTTATTGTGATTGCAGTGATTGCATTTGCCATTGCATGGAATCCGGACAGCAGTATTATGGGACTGGTTTCCAATGCATGGGCAGGACTTGGTTCCGCATTTGGACCGATCGTGGTAATGTCCCTGTTCTGGAGAAGAACCAATCTTCCAGGTGCCATTGCAGGTATGGTGACTGGCGGACTTACCGTTATTATCTGGGACTATATTCCGTTAGTTGGAGGACAGACACTGGGAACCTATACAGGACTTTATTCCCTGGCAGTTGGTTTCCTGTTCAGTCTGGTGATGATTGTGATCGTCAGCCTTGTTACGAAGGCTCCGTCTAAAGAAATCACAGATGAGTTTGACAGAGTTGCTGCGAAATAATGCGAATGCATGAACGTTGTCCATCGTGAACCGTGTTACAGGTTACGATGCAACCATTAAGAAAGTTTATAAAAAAGGTAGTCCTTATATGGAAAGGGCTACCTTTTTTTCTGAAAATTTGTTATAATAATAACATCTTTATCCGGGAACGAAAGACATTGTATATCAGTGTCTGGCAGAAAACGGACGTAATAAATCTGCATTCCCATAACAGAAAGGGGCAACACAAGATGAAGAAATATGATTATTTAATTGTAGGAGCCGGACTTTTTGGAGCTGTATTTGCTCACGAAGCTACTAAGAAGGGCAAGACCTGCCTGGTGATCGACAAGCGTGATCATATCGGCGGTAATATTTACACAGAGGAAGTAGAAGGCATCCAGGTCCACAAGTATGGTGCACATATTTTCCATACCTCTAAGAAGGAAATCTGGGATTATGTGAACCAGTTTACAGAATTTAACCACTTTGTAAATTCACCTATTGCGGTGTATAAGGATGAACTGTATAACCTTCCATTTAATATGAATACATTCCATCAGCTCTGGGGTGTACGGACTCCGGCAGAGGCGAAGGCGAAGATTCAGGAGCAGATCAGCCGCATGCACATCACACACCCGAAGAATCTGGAAGAGCAGGCACTGGCGCTGGTGGGACAGGATGTGTATGAGAAGCTGGTAGAGGGCTATACCCGCAAGCAGTGGGGAAGAGAGTGTAAGGAACTTCCGTCCTTTATTATCAAGAGACTTCCTCTTCGTTATACCTATGATAATAACTATTTTAAGGATCCCTATCAGGGTATTCCGAAGGGCGGCTATACCCGTATTATCAAGAAGCTTCTGGAGGGTGTCCAGGTTTGCCTGAAGACGGATTTCTTTGCAAATAGAGAAGAGCTCACTGCACAGGCAGATAAGATCCTTTTTACCGGTATGATCGATGAATTTTATGATTACTGCTATGGTGAGCTTGAGTACCGTTCCCTGCGTTTTGAGACAGAAGTGCTTGATATGGGGAACTATCAGGGAAATGCGGTTGTGAACTATACCGATTATGAGGTGCCATATACCCGTATTATTGAGCATAAGCACTTTGAGTTTGGAACACAGCCGAAGACAGTCATCACAAGAGAATATCCGGCAGCATGGGAGAAGGGAAAAGAGCCATATTATCCCATTAATGATCCGAAGAATGACGAGCTCTTTGACAAGTACGAGCGCCGTGCATTAGAAGAGAAGAATGTACTCTTTGGCGGACGACTGGGCATGTACCGCTATATGGATATGGATAAAGTAATCGAGGAAGCTCTTAATATGGCTGAGACCGAGCTGACCTACGAAGAAGTATAAAGGAGAATACTATGGATACCCCGACTATTACACAATACTACAGAGAATCGGACCCGGCCAGACGTCTGGCACTTTTGAATATGTCCATTGAGGCAGGAGAGGAGCCAGAGCTGAATCAGATCCGCAGGGAGCTTTGGGACATCCGTTATCAGGATCCGTCTGAGCTTGGCGGTGATACCCGTGCTGACGGTTTGATCGCACTGTGGATGCTGATGGAGTTTAATAAAGACAGCGGCAAGCGCTTTATGGGAGTCCGCGGCGGACGTAAGGAGATCATGAAGCAGCTGAATAAAATGAAATTCCAGGAAATCTGCGCCAAGGGTAAGGATTATGAAGAGCTTCTTTACAGAGAGTGCTGTCATATGGTGAAGACTTATATGGAGCTTAGTGAGTCGGATAAGGCTTATAACAGCACACTGTTTGGGATTATGAAAATGAGTAGTGAGCGCGCCAAGGACAAGCTGAAAGCGGATATTTATGATACTGCCGTGGTGCTTCCGCAGACATTGAAGATGGAAGAAGAGCTTGGAATCGTCACCCGCGCCGCCCGGGAAATGTACGAACTGCATTTTCCAGGAGAGGGAAGCCTGGGAGCAGACAGATAACATGCCAGGCAAAAAAAGCCTGACATGTATAAAAGATATAAAATTATAAAGTTCTTAGTACCGCAGCAATCTCCGAATCTGGAGCTGGCTGCGGTATTTATCATGCAGCTCCAGCCCCAGTGCCTTCTCACATGCATCCAGAATCATATCATAATAGGTAAACTGATAAATATTTCCTGCAATCTGCACACAATTATACCGCTGCAAAGAAGTCCCAATCTGTTCCATGGAAAACTGGAAATCAAGCTTCGCCTGCAGCATACGCATTAAAGTAAAGGACACAAACCCAATCACAAAATGGGCATTGATCTTATCCGGTGTCCAGATGAAGATAGCAGAGGAGTCATACTGGCTTTTGGAATCAAGGAAAATTTTCTCCATATGGCGAAGTCCGCTGAAAAGACGATAAGGGGCAAGGTTATCTACCTCCAGATTATCAGTAGCAATGGCAGTATATCCGTCCAGCTTCAGTCCGGTACGCCTTCCGGAAGACTCCCTGGCAAGGCGCTGTTGTCTGGCCTGAAGCTCATGGTAATATACAAATTGTTTTTCCCTATCCTCAAAAATTCGCTCTTTATAAAGAAGAGGGATGGTTTGATGCTTTTCATTCAGAATTTTCATTTCCTGATAACCATCCTTCAGAACCCAATCCTTAAATTCTGCATTCGCAGTATGTACAGGCAGACCATAAATATATCCGTCTGCCGGTACTCCATTGCAAATAAAAGGCTCCTCCTCCGGACGTGCAGGTGCAGTATTATAAAAACGGGTTCTGGGATTTTCTCTCTTTAATTGCTTTACGGCATTAAAAACAGACTGGTTCAACACAGTACCACTGGTAGACAGGTCATATGCAATGGGAATTCCATTTCTGTCCGTGAGAAGATCCAGGTGAAGGGTGGAATCTGTACGTCTGGCATTGGGCTGCGTGTCAGAGGGCATGCTTCCCGGAATGGAAAAATTATAGTTGGTGTGATCCAAAAAAGCAGAAGTGGTATCTCTGGAAAGGATGCTGCCAGAATGCTCATAAATCCACTTCTGCAGATCTTTTTGCAGTTTCACAATAACATGAAAGGCAGAATCCAGGTCTTCGTCTGAGATGCTTCCGGATTCTTCGAAGTAGATTCCTTTTTCAATAGCTTCATTCCAGGTGCAATTTGGGTAAAGCGCACGGGAAATGACCATATATCGGAAAAGCTCTTCTATATTATAGGGGAGAGATAGATTCCAGGTCCTGGTACGCCAGAAAATGTCAAGCTGAAGCTCCTTATAAAGGTATTTCAGAATGCCGTAGCCTACATTTTTCAGAGAGTGCTCTCCCGGTGAGAGAGCAGTAGTAAGGTCAACATATACCACAGAGTTCTTTTTGGCTTCTCGCTCCTGGTTCATATCAGCCACAACCTTCTCGAAATGGCTGATGGGATCCGGGTAATCCTTCTTTAAATCTTCCAGATATCCCAACCCCATAATGGTTTTCTGACGAGTGGCTTTCTTCTCTTTATCGTAGTAGGATTCGGTGATTGCAAGGTAAGTTCCTTTTGCCTTAGGGGTCTTTTTGAGAAACATAGGGGGTCCTCCTGTATGCTTTATCATTTGAAAATGAAGATGGTGCGTATTCCTTGTTTGTCATGCGTATTCCTTGTTTGTCAATTGTATAAGTGCATTGGTTTTCTTGCACTTATTATAGCACACGAAAGAGCGTACATCAAGATACACCATGAGTAAATGCGAAAATTGGAGCGAATATAGTTTAGAAAACAGGGAGTGAAATTGTGCAAAATGATGAAATTCAAACAGGGGAAAATGGAGTAAACATGTAGTTTTTTTGTCCTGTGAAAACAGAAAAAATAAGAAATTGTGTGTTTTTTTCAATAAAAAGTCAAAAATAGCGACAGTACACTAAAATACACACTATAAAAATACGAAAAAAGACCGATTCGTGCCCGGTTTCTTAGTGAAACAGCAGAAAACAGGGATTTTTCAGGTGATCATAAATTATTGCTCCTTTAAAATCAGTGTGATATGATGATGAAAATGGGTTTGGGGCTGGTTCTGCCTGCAAAACCACACTGAAAAAAGGAAAACCCAATCTTAAAAAGGAGGCTGTAACATGAAAAAGAATTCAAGGCTGAAATCGTTTTTTGCCATACTTCTGGCGGTATCTATGATATTCCAGCAGTCTAGTCTGACTGTTCTGGCAACGGACGATACCTACGTTGAGGACGCGACGGCAACACCGACTCCGTCTGAAAACGAAGCAGAAACATACGCAACAGAGGGAGCGGAACCGGTTGCTGAGAAACAGGAAGAACCTCAGCAAGTGCAGGAAACTCCTGCTGCGGAACAAGCTCAGGAGCCAACGGAAGCACCTGCCGAGCAGCCAACAGAAGCGCCAGCAGAGCAGCCAACGGAAGCACCTGCAGAGCAGCCAACAGAAGCACCTGCGGAGCAGCCAACAGAGGCGCCTGCAGCAGCTCCGACAGAAGCACCTGCAACAGAGCCCACAGAGGCACCTGCAGAAGTGACGGAAGTACCTGCAGCACCGGAAGCTACAGCAACACCAGCTGCCGAGGCAACTGCAACTCCTACACCAGAAGTCAGCGCGTCCCCAAGTGAGACACCGACTCCGACTCCGACAGAAGCACCGAAGACTTCTTTCAGATACGAAGACAATCGTGTAGTGATTACAGCAACAGCTCCGGAAGATGCAAAACTTCCACAGAATGCAGAAATCAAAGCTGACTACATCGCACCTGGCACCGATCGCTACAATGCTGCAGTAGCTGCATTCAACAGCCAGCTGAGCAGCCAGTTGGGACTGGACGCTGAGAATACGGAAGCTGAGTATGTACTTTACGACGTATATTTCCTGACTGCTGATGGAAGCAGAATTGAACCTGAAAGCGGAAATGTAAAAGTAGATATGAGCTTCAAACAGATTCAGAAAAGCACTGTTGACGGTGACGTCGTAAATAAAGATGTTGTTCATCTGGACAATGATGGACAGGCCGAAGTCGTAACTAAATACGTAAACACAAACGCAGACGGTGAGATCACTTCTATGGGTTTTTCACAGGATAGTTTTTCAATTGTGGGTGGCGTGACGACAGTACAAAATGTAGCGGTACAAACTGGAAGTAGTAAATTGTCCGATTTTATAACAGGAATGACAATTAAAGTCGATGGAAAAGAAATTTCATCAAATGATAAAATCAGTCCTTCTGCGAGATATGACTTTACTATTTCATTTGCCGAAACTTCAGAGCTTGTTAATCAGGGAAAACACATTCAGAAAAATATGACTTTTTCTATGCCTAATAATTTGACAAATTGGCCGGCAAGTGGAAAATTATATGCGGATGATAATAAGACTGTTGTGGGAGATTATACTATTAATGATGCAGGAGATGTTTCAGTTGTCTTTACAGATGAGTTTATGCAGCAGGCTGATAAAGGTCTTGTAAAGGGAAATTTCGCGTTTTCAGCAGAAATAAAAAATACGGTTACGGACGAAGTGGTAAAAATAACTGTACCAGGAACAACAATTGAAAAAGAGATTCATGTTAATAGAGATGTAAACCTTTATACAGAAAAAAGTGCATCATATGATGAAAAAACTGGAGAAATAACATATACAATTATAACTAAAGCAGAAAATGGAAATGCAACTGACGTTAAAATTATTGATAAGCTGGGAAGTGACTTGGAGCTTGTGAAAGATTCACAAGGAAATGAGTATACACTTACCGTTGATGGCGGAACACCAACGTCGGGAAAGTTTGCTGTAACAGGAAATGGTTATGAAGTAACTGTAGGTGAATTGCTTAAAGATAAAACAGCTACGTTAGTTTATAAGGCAAAATTTAAAGATGGTGTATTAGAGAAGATAAGAAATGGGGAAAGTTATTCTACTAATAATGGTGTAGTTGTAAAAGGTAAAAATGGCAGCAAGGATATTATTAGTAATGAACCATCAGTTGATATTGGTAATAATTTCAAAAATAATCAGTGGTTTAAGAAGGATAATGCTAAATTAGTTACAGAAGTTGGTAAGACATACTTAGAGTGGTCTTTCGTATACAATGTTGATGGAAAACAACCTGTTAAAGGAAACACGGTAACAGATACTTTACAGGATAACGAGTATACGAAATTTAAGAAGGGAGATATGATTCATGTTAAACGATCTGATGGTGCTGAGTTTGATATTACTGTACCAGCAGATGGAAATACATGGTCATATACAATCGGAAAAAATTCAGGAGATAATTATACTGACGATAGTTTGATTTACAAATATACTTTTTCATATAAGACTCTGGTTGATGATACAAAATTAGATAGTCTTATTGGTTCAGTTAGCGTAAAAAATGATGTTGATGATGGCAACCGTAATCATCCGGGGGCATCTGGCTCAGGTCCATTAACAGGTAAAGTTCCTAATCCCGAAAAGACATTTCTTTCTGGAACACAAGATAAAATGAAATGGAGAGTTACTATTCATGTTCCGGAAGGTGGTATGAAATTTTTTATTAAGGATACTGTAAGACAAGAGTCAGATAATGAGGATGCTGATGGTTGGAATAAATGGGGGTGGATTGATACATCATCAATAACTGTCACTGATCCAGGAAAAAAGATTAGTAAAGATAATGTAAAATATGGACAAAATGTTGAAAATGGAGAATTATGTAACTATTTATTCTTTTTATCAAAAGATTCTTCTGGAAGTGATGTAGAAACTAATAAAACATATTCGGAAATTGAGGGAATCGGAGAAGCGAGAGATATTATATTAGAATATGAAACCTTCAACAAATATCAGAATGCTACTGGGGATGTGGCTTATAAACCTGGTGTTTTAGTAAGAAATACGGCATCTGGAAATGGCTGGAAAGTCTTTGCAGATGGATATGTTCCGGGAAAATTGCAGGTTGCAAAGGAAAAAGTAAGTTCCTATTCTACAGGATATGGTGCAGACGATAAAAAATGGAGCACAGAAGGAAACAAGATATGCTATTGTATCACAATTGACAAGAAGCGTATTGGCTTAGGCACCGAAGATGTTATTATAACTGATACACATAGCGCTTCGTTGTCATATATTTTGGGTAGTGCAAAACTCATGTGGGCACAAAATGAGTATAAGGGTGATAGTAATGCTAGTGGTTCTGATGAGGCTGCAGGTTGGATGGCAGATCCTACGATAGAAGAAAATGGTAAGACTGTTCTAAAACTTAATCTTGGAAAATTAACAAGAACATATGAAGGTAAAAATTGTGTTTACAAGTTGTATTATCAAATGGCAGTAGATGAGTCATTAGTAACATCTAGCGATGGACAAGTATTGAGCAATAGTGTATCAGTAAAGGCTAATGGTGAGGATGCAGCAGGAGAAGCTAGTTGCGATTATACTTATAAAAAACCTTTATTTACTAAAGAGGAAAATTCAAATCCTAGTGTATCAAATGGCTATCAGGCTGGTTTTAAAATAACTGTAAAATATACAGATAATTATAAAAATTCAGATGGACACTTAGAAATTGATGATAACTGTACAAATCTTAAAATTGATTATAGTACATTTAGTGTAAAACAAGGAGAAAGGTTACTTACAGCTAATGCAGATTATATTGTGGCACCAACGTCAATTGGAATGAAGATTCTGATTTTAAATCCTGTAGAGGATGCTACATATGTAATTGAATATAAAGCGACAGTAACTGGAAGTATTGGCAGTAAAATTGACTACGGTAATACGGCCTATATAAATGGAAGGGATGAGTATTACAGTAAAGTTAGTAATAATGTAGAAAAGAAGCAAAATTCAAGTGGAAATGTTGAAGTCAGCAGTCTCAAACTTTTATTGTACAAATATGATGAAGAAAATGCATCAAAGGGATTACCTAATGCGATATTTGAATTGCAGGATTCAAGTGGAAAAGTTTTAAAGCAAGGCATTACAACAAAAGCTAACGGTGAAACAGATACAATTCAATTATCTAAACAGTCAGATAAAACTGTATTTGATTTATATGTAAAATATAAATTAGTGGAGACTACTGCACCTAGTGGCTATAAAACAGGAAGTCCTATTGAATTTTATTTTACTGACTATAGTAAATCAGCAGATGAGTTAGCAAAAATGGGGCTTCAGGATGCAATTGCTGTTTTTAGTAATTCAACTGTGGTTGGAACAATTGAAATTAGTAATAAGAAAGCTGAAGATGTAGAGGGAAGCGCAGAACTGGAGATCCAGAAAGCAGCAACTGAGAGCTGGACAGGAAAGATCCCGGACTACTTTAAGTTCAAGCTGGAAGCAGTGACCGAAGGGGCACCAGTACCGTCCAACAAAGAGGCAGCCAATACCGGGTCAAAGGTAACATTTGAAAAGATCACCGGCTACAAGGAAGCAAAGGATTATATCTATAAGATCAGTGAGACGGGAATTATCGGAGAGCATCCGGAATGGACTGTTTCAAGTGACGTGCTTTACGCAAAGGTAAGTGTAAGAAAAGAAGGAAACGAGTATAAGACAAAGGTAAGTTATTACAGTGATGAAAACTGCACGACAGCAGTAGAGACACCAGTAATTATCAATAATTATACGACATCTGGTCAGATCGTCCTTAGCGCAAACAAGACTCTGGAAGGTCAGCCACTGGAAGCAGAGCAGTTTAGTTTCCAGGTAACAGAAATTGGTGAAGATGGAAACGCAGTAGAAAATGGTTACAAAAAGATTGCTAAAAATGCGGAAGACGGTTCCATTGTATTCCCAACCATTAAATATGAGAAAACCGGAATCTATTATTATCAAATTACAGAAATAAATGGTAAGAAACCGGCATACAAGTATGATGGAAGCAAATATGTTGTAGCTGTAAATGTAACAGATAATATGGCAGGTAAATTAACAGCAGCAATTATATCAGTCACAAAAGACGGTAAGCTTGTAGAAAATAAGACAGTCACCTTTAATAATACCTACAGTGCTTCCGCTGACCTTGAACTGAAAGCCCAGAAGTCCATGAAGGTAGAATCTGAGCAGCTCGGAACCTTCGAATTCGAACTTAGCGGTGACAACATCGAAACGCAGACTGTTACAAACAATGAAGCTGGTGCAATCACATTTGCTCCGATTCATTATAATCTCTCAGATGTTGGCAATACTTATACGTACACAGTAAGAGAGAAAGCTCCATCTACCGAGGCTCAGTATGAAACTGATGGTATTAAATATGTATACGATACCACTGTTTATACTGTAAAAGTCAAAGTAGAAGACAACGGTGACGGAACTCTGAAACTTACTAAGACAGTCAAAATTGGAGAGAAGGATTACACAGATCCGGAAATGAAGTTTGTCAACGATACTACTAAAGCAACGATTACAAAAGTAGATGCTTTAGGAAATCAGCTTTCTGGTGTTGAACTTGAAGTTCGCGACAAGAATAATGAGGTGGTTGATTCCTGGACCACAGATGGAACACCACACGTAATCACCGGCGCGCTGATCCTCGGCGAAACCTACAAGTTAGTCGAGAAATCCGCTCCAGCTGGTTATACCCTGGCAGATCCTGTCGAGTTTACGGTAAGTGAGAACGACACCGACAACAAGGTTGAAATGAAGAACACCTACTCCGCATCCGGAAGCCTGAACCTGACAGCTAAGAAGACTCTGACAACCACAGAGACACCTCTTGCAAAAGATCAGTTTACATTCGAGCTTCGCGACAAAGAGGGCAAGGTGCTTCAGACCAAGACCAACGATGCTGACGGAAACGTAATCTTTGACGAAATTAAGTACAGCCTTGTAAAAGATGCAGCTTACAAAGATAACACGGATAAGAAAGTAGATGATATCGGCGAGTACCAGTACACTGTAAATGAGGTGAAAGGTGATGCAGCAGGTTACACTTACGACGACACCATCTACATCATCAACGTAACCGTAACAGACGCAGGCAACGGTACTTTAACCGTAACCCCAGTCATCCATTCCTCCGAGGCAACTTCCGAGGATGCCACTGTAACAGGTATGGAATTTACCAACACCTACACCACATCTGGTCAGATTGCTCTTGGTGCAACCAAGACTCTGGAAGGCCAGACACTGGAAGCAGAGCAGTTCAGCTTCCAGGCAACAGAAATGGATGCAGATGGAAAGGCAGTAGAAAATGGTTACAGCGAAACTGTGAAGAATGCTGACGGCGGTGCCATCACATTCCCAATCATCACATACAAGCAATCCGGAACCCATTATTACCAGATCACTGAAGTAAAAGATGAGAAACCGGCATATCAGTATGATGAAAGCAAATACGTTGTAAAAGTAGACGTAACAGACGACAATGCAGGCAAGTTAACAGCGAAAGTTACTTCTGTTACAAAGAACGGCGAACCTGTAAAGAGTGAAGATCTCACTGGAGCAGTTACCTTCACGAATACCTACAGTGCTTCCGCTGACCTTGAACTGAAAGCCCAGAAGTCCATGAAGGTAGAAGCTGAACAGCTTGGAACCTTCGAATTCGAACTGAAAGATGCAGATGGCAAGGTAATTGAGACAGTTAAGAACGACGAAAAAGGTGCGATCAGCTTCAGCAAGCTTTCCTATACAGAGAAAGATGCTGGTAAGACCTTTACCTACACCGTAAACGAAAAGCTCCCATCAGAGGCAGACACCTACGTATACGACAAGACTGTTTATACAGTAACTGTAAATGTAGAAGACAACCGTGACGGAACTCTGAAGCTTACCACCAAGGTAAATGGAGAAGATTACACCGAGACAGCTATGAAATTTATCAACGATACTACCAAGGTTACCATTTCCAAGGTAGACGACACCACCCTGAAAGCTCTTGCAGGAGCAAAACTTCAGGTAGTAGATGACCAGGATAAGGTTGTGGAAGAGTGGACCTCAGATGGTACACCACATGTGATCACAGCGAAACTTGTTCTTGGCAAGACCTACAAACTGGTTGAGGCAGAAGCACCATCAGGATATGAGATCGCAGAGCCGATCACCTTCACTGTTGATGCAGATGACACCAAAAATGCAGTTGAGATGAAGGATGCCATGACAAGGAGCAAGACCGCTGCAATTGAGATCACCAAGGAACTGAAGCTGAACGATGCACTTGCAGGCGCTAAGGACATGACCTTCTACGCAGCACTTTTCGCAGATGCAGAATGCACAATTCCTGCTTCTGATGTAAAAGCACTTGAGTTTAAGAATGCAGCTTCTTCCACAGTTACCTTTACCAATCTGGATCTTGGAAGAACCTACTATGTAAGTGAGACGGATGTAACCGGAAAAGCAATTGATTCAGGCATGACGCCGGATGAAAAGGTTTATGTTCCGGTTTATCCACAGGGACAGGCAATCACTGTAACTGAGGATGGCGCAAAGAGCAGCATCACATTTGAGAACCAGTTCAGCGAATGGCCGGATGGATTCTACAAGATCGCGACTCTGAATGTAACCAAGAAGCTTCTTGGTGCAGATGGAAATGCCCTGGAAAGTGATGAGATTTTCTATGCAGGTATCTTTGATGACAAAGAGTGCACAACTCTTTCCACAAGAACGGAGAAGAACATCCTGACACTTGATCTTGCAGGCGGCTCGACAGTATCTGAGAGTACACAGGCAGTTGTAATACCGGATGAATCCTTTACGCTCTATGTTGCAGAGACAGATGCAGAAGGAAATCTGGTAGATGGTACAGACGGATTCAGATACGCAGTAACTGTTGAAAATGGAAATGTACTGTTTGATGAAAATAATCTCAATGCAGAGGTAACCATCATCAACCAGGAACAGCCGGAAGCAACACCTACTGTAACTCCTGAGGAGACAATAACTCCTACACCAACCCCAGGCACCTCCACAGGTGTTAAGACAGGTGATGACACACCAATCGGCTTCTATATGGCATTGCTCTTTGTTGCAGCTCTCGCAATCGAAGAAACAACCAGAAGACGCCGCAAAAAAGAACGGGATTAACAAATCACAATTAAATAATCAGAACCGCCCCTGCAGGAAGAATCCTACCAGATTCGCCCGCAGGGGCGGTTCTTTTTAAAAGAATTTTGTTGTAGTAAGATACTTTTTTGTGTGTTATACTAATGCAAGAAGTTGAAGAGGCTAGAGCGTGTTTGAAAAAGGCTTTCTGCAAGATGTGCGTCACAGTTTGTGGGAGATTTCGCTCGGATGAGGGCGCCATAGCGGGCTACGGCAACCGAATTCGGGTGAAATCTCCCGCAAAGTGGGGCGTGCAGATTGCGGGAATGATTTTTCAAACACGCTCTAGTAACAAAAAAAGCTGCAAAGTTATAAGCATTATAAACCCTGCAGCTTTTTTGCTGTGTAAGATATTTAAAGAAGCTTTGAAATTATAACCATTATTTTACGATCACTCCATCCTCATCCCAGAGATCGTGCCAGTCCTTTGCACCTTCCCACAGGAATACATGGCCTTTGATCAGACGGTTATTCTTATCAAGGGAACGGATGGTTTCCATCTCTTCTTCTGTCAGAGGATCTTCCGTGACACATTTCAGGTTCATGGTGTAATTCTTCTCTTTCAAAGAGAATGGAATTGGAGAAGCACCTCTCTGTACAGCCCATTTAATACAGATAACTGCCGGATGAACACCATGTGCCGCTGCAATTGCTTTCAGCTCTGGCAGTTCAATATCCGCAATATCTTCTGGCATTTTATCACGTTCCGGACGCTCAGGAGAACCAATTGGGCAGAATCCTACCACTTCAATACCATGCGCTCTGCAATAATCAAACAGCTCCGGCTGCTGGAAGCATGGATGAAGCTCCATCTCGATCGCAGCTGGTTTAATTCTGCAAAGTGGAAGTACTGCCTCCAGTTTCGGGATTGTCATATTAGACATACCGATATGTTTCGTCAGCCCCATATCTACCAGACGCTCCATCTGGCGCCAGGTTTTCATAAAGCGCTCTACTGTAAACGGTTTGGAATCAGGATTTCTGGAATCCACATCACAATGTGGTGCATGATAGTTCGGGAATGGCCAGTGAACATAATACATATCCAGATAGTCAAGCTTCAGATCCTTTAAAGTCTTCGCACAGGCAATCAGTACATCTCCGTCACCATGCATATCGTTCCATACTTTGGAGGCAATAAAAAGTTCTTCTCTTTTTACAATGCCTTCTGCAAATGCATCTGCGAAAATCTTTCCGATCATATCTTCATTTCCGTAACATGCAGCACAATCAAAAGAACGGTAACCTACGCGAAGTGCACCTGCAACAGAAGCAGAAACTGCGTCTGCATCTGCATGGTCACTTCCAAAAGTACCCATTCCAACAGCTGGCATCTTAGCGCCAGTATAAAGTGTTCTCTGCGGAACAATTGCCGGATCGATCATTGTCATTTTCTTATCCTCCCTAACATTTCGTTTGCACTATGGATTTCAATTACAATGCAATTTACTTTCGCTTAATATCTTTTACTACATTTTCTTATAATTCAGTAACCTCAATCTGTGGAAGCAGTTTCTCCATATCTTCCATCACAAAAAATCCAGTCTCCTCGCGCATGGCTGCTGCCGCTGAAATAGCACTTGCCAGTTTCATTGTCTCAGGAAGTGAAAGTCCCCTGGATAAACCCAGTGCGAATCCTGCGATCATAGAATCTCCACACCCAACTGTGTTCACTGCATTTATTCTCGGAACCAGTGCACGGAAAATCCCTTCATTTCCTACTGCAAGAGAACCGTCAGCTCCCAGGGAAACAGCTACGATTTCCACCCCTTTTTCATGAATCTCTTTCGCCGCATCTATAATATCCTGAATATTATCACAGTTCTTGCCTGTGAGCATGCGGATTTCATCAATATTGGGCTTGATCATAGTAGGTGCTGCTTCAATTCCCATTTCAAGAAGTTTGCCACTGGTATCCAGAATAACCGGAATTCCTGCCTCTTTTACAATCTTTATAAGTCGCTGATAAGCAGTTCCGTCAAGTCCTTTCGGAACACTTCCTGACATTGCAACTACTTTCGCTTCTTTTACAAGATTACGGAATTTTTCCTCAAATCCGGCAAAATCCTCTTCTGTAAGGGTAAACCCAGGTTCCAGAAATTCTGTCTGAACTTTATTAACTTCATCCCAGATATTAATACAGGATCTGCTTTCTGCAGCTACATGATAAAAAGCACTTTTAATACCAAACGGCTTCAGTGCATTCTCAATATAAGCTCCTGCATAACCACCTACAAAACCTGTGGCAATCACCTCTGCTCCGTAAATTGAAGCCGGCTTGGATACATTCAGACCTTTTCCACCAGGAACATAAGTACATTCCTTTACACGATTCACTTCTCCAGTCTTAAAGTTATTTACCACATACCGCTTATCAATGGCTGCATTTAATGTTACTGTCAGTATCATATGCTCAATCCTCATTCGTCAGAAGAATCTTCCCCTTTACAAGACCAGGTGTCTTATAGAGCTGGAATGCTTCCTGAGCCTGACTCATTGGCATTTTGCGATAAATAAATCCCGGATCAAATTTCAGCTGACCGGTTGCAAAATAATGAGCTGTAAGATCCCACTCTTTGCCTGGGAACGGGGAACTATAGGACATCCAGGAGCCTGTAAGTTTGAATTCTTTACGATTCATATTCTCCCACTGCTTTGGTGTAAATGTAAGATCTGCATGAGGTGTTCCAATGAAACATACGTGTGCCTTATTCGCAGCAAGTTCAAATGCCATATGCATAGTCGGAACCTGTCCGGCTGTTTCAAACACATATTCATAGCCCTTACCACCGGTAATTGCCATAGCCTCTTCCATATAATTCTTTTTGGTTGTATTGATAACTGCATCTGCGCCCATTCTCATGGCAAGATCCAGGCGTTCCTCACTAATATCAAATACTACAACCTTCTTGGAACCAAAGATCTTTGCCCACTGCATTGTGAATATGCCAATTGTTCCACATCCTAAAATTGCCACGCAGCGACCGCCCTGATAATCATTCTGAAGGAGTCCATGAAGAGCAACTGTGGATGGCTCGAACATTGCACCCTGTTCATAGGAAATAGACGGATCAAAAGGAATCGCATTCTGCTCTGGAATTACTACATAATCCGCATTACTTCCCTGCTGCCTGGAACCGATAAAACTGTAATGCTTACATAAGGAGAAGTTTCCATTCTGACAGTCATCACACTTCATGCACGGAAGAAGCGGAGCCCCGGAAACGCGGTCGCCAACTTTCACCTTGGTGACCCCTTCGCCAACTTCTACTACATCACCGGAAAACTCATGTCCAAGAACGATAGGATAAAAATGAACACCATGATTCAATACTCGCGGAACATCAGAGCCACAAATACCGGAAGCTTTTACTTTAATCTTTACCCATCCTGGTTTTGCCTGCGGTTCTTCGATTTCCTGGTACTGTACATCCTCGTTTGCAACTACAACTGCTGCTTTCATCTTGAAATACCTCCTTACTTCCGTACCATCATAGCTTTCAGAGATTCATATAAATCCCTGTATGTACGGTATGTCTTATTATAAACTTCTTTATTCTCAGGATTGGGCTCATGGCGTCTTGTCTCTTTCACTGTCATGGAAACCGCTTCCTCGTAATCTTTATAAAATCCAACTCCTACGCCAGCCAGGATTGCAGCACCTAATGTGGTTGCTGTATCGGAAGCAGGGACCACCACTGCCTTGCCTGTCACATCAGCCTTAATCTGAGTCCAGAGAAGGGAATTGGCTGAACCTCCCATAGCACGAAGAACTTCTGCTTTAGCACCTGCTGCTTCAGCCACCTCCAGATTATGTCGCAGGGAAAATGCTACGCCCTCCATACAGGCTCTTACCATGTGTCCCTTGGTCTTAGCAAAATCAAGGCCATAGAAAACACCTTTGGCGTATGGATTCCAGACAGGGGATCTCTCTCCGGACATATACGGAAGGAATACAACGCCTTCACTTCCGGCTGGTACTGCCTCGGCAATCTCATTCAGTTGTTCCAGAGAAGATTTCCCGGTATCCGCCTTACGGCTCCTCTCATAATCTGCAAACTCTCTCTCAAACCAGCGCATGACACCGCCGCCTCCGGTAGTTCCTCCCTGAAGGAGCCACTGCCCTGGCACTACGTGATATCCTAAGATCAGGCTTGGATCTGCTTTATATGTATCGGTGCAGATGCTCATGCCACCAGCCTGTCCACCCTGCTCCTGGGTCTCCCCCGGATGAATCACCCCCGCACCAAGTGTCCCACAGGCTGCATCCAGACCGCCGGCCACTACAGGAGTTCCGACAGCCAGTCCAGTCTGGGCTGCTGCCTCTTCCGTCACAGTTCCCACTACCTTATCGCACGCAACAATCTCCGGAAGAAAATCCACAGGAATTCCCAGTTTCTCACACATCACTTCATCCCAGGTACCAGTACGCATATCAAAGCAATGCAGACCATATCCCTGTGAAAGATCCTGTGTAATGGCACCAGTCAGTCTGTAAGCAATAAAGCTGTTTGACTGAAGGATCTTGTAAATCTTATTATATACTTCAGGCATATTCTCCTTATACCAGAGAATCTTCGCTGTGGTATAAGAAGGCTGAAGAGAATTACCGGCAACATTGAAAATATTCTCACTGCCGATTTCATTATTGAGTCTGTCGCAGATTTCCTGGGCTCTTGTATCCATCCAGATAGGTGTATCTGTCAGAACATTTCCCTCATGGTCAATGGCAATAGCCGACCAGCTCTGCCCATCAATTCCCACTCCAGCAATCTGCTCTCCTGAAATATTACCTGTCTTCAGGCATTCGCAAATAGCGCCGCAAACCGCATGCCACCATTCATCCGGCTTCTGCTGCGCCCATCCCTCATGAGGATAATAAACAGGGTAATCCCCATTGGCGGAAGCCATCACCTTTCCGTTCTTGTTAAATATGGCAACCTTGCACGCGCTGGTTCCAATATCAATTCCTAATAAATAGTCTTTGCTCATCCTTGTCTCCTTATGGATTTCCCCATAAAAATATCAGTCTGAAGTTTCCGTACAATATGGTCAGGAAGCTCCTCTCTTCCTTCAAGCCGTTCCAGCATGATCTGTGCTGTTTCCCTTGCAATTTTCTCTGTAGGCTGTGAAACAATGGTAAGTGCAGGTCTGCAGGCACGGGCAAAAGGCAGATTGTCAAATCCCACCAGGGAAATCTCCTCTGGCATGGATACTCCCATCTCGTTAAGCCCGATCACTGCCCCCATAGTCATCTCATAGTTTGTCACAAAAACAGCTGTCATATCAGGATTCTCTTTCACCAGCTCTTCTACTGCCTGAACGCCCCCCTGGATCGTGTAATCACCATGGCAGATCAGCTTTTCATCAACCGCAATTCCATGATCCTTAAGGGCTTTCATGTATCCTAACATACGCTGTCTGGCAGTGAATACCTCATCCGGGCCACCGATCAGACCGATCTTCTGATGCTGTTGTTCTACCAGCATGCCAACAGCTTTCTCAGCTGCATTTACATTATCCACCAACACGCAGTCGCAGGATATTCCCTGGATCATACGGTCGATAAGCACAATGGGCTTACCAGTTTTCTGAAATTCATTCAGATGGGCTCCTGTCATATCTACCGGCATATTGATAATTCCATCCACACGTTTCCTGGTAAGGAAATCCACTGCTTCTTTTTCAAGCTTCTTATCTGTTCTGCAGTCACAGACAATCGCTGCATATCCATGGCTTCGGAGAATATCCTCCATTCCACTGATGATTTCGGCACAGAAAACATTGTTCAGCTCTGGAATCACAACCCCCACTGTTTTGGTAGCATTGGTCTTCAGACCGCGGGCAACTTCATTTACTTCGTAATGTAATTCTTCGATGGCTTCTTCGATCTTGATACGGTTCTTCTCTCTTACATTCCCCCCATTGAAATAAGAGGAAATCGTTGCCAGGCCAAGTCCTGTCCGTCTGGCAATATCTTTCATCGTCGCTGCCATAAATCAGCCTCTTACTCAGCCTTTCCGTCACAGCCGCAAACTTTCATACGAGCCATTACAAGCTCTTTCACAGCTGCAATTCCAGCCTTGCCATATGCCTTAGGATCAAATACCTTCTCATCCTCAAGTGTCTCTCTGACAGCCTTGGAGTATGCCGCACGAAGCTCGGTGGCAAAATTAACCTTACAGATTCCTCTCTTTACACAATCCATAACATCCTCATCGCTAAGGCCGGAAGCGCCATGAAGAACCAGCGGAATATCTACAACTTCACGGATTTCACTTAAACGCTCCTTATCAAGAACAGGAGTTCCCACATAGAAGCCATGTGCTGTGCCAATTGCTACTGCAAGAGAAGTAACGCCTGTGCGCTCTACAAATTCTCTGGCTTCCTGTGGATCGGTATTGGTATCTGCAACTGCAACCAGATCATCTTCCTTACCACCTACCTTACCAAGTTCTGCCTCGCATGGGATTCCCATAGAAGCTGCTACGTCAGCCACCTTCTTGCTCACCTCAATGTTTCCTTCATAGTCCAGCTTAGAACCATCAATCATCACGGAAGTATATCCAGCCTTCAGTGCCTTCATCGCAAGATCAAAACTACTGCCATGGTCAAGGTGCAGGCAAACCGGAACGGAAGCCTTTGCAGCTTCTGCTGCAACGATTGCCTGATAGGTCTCAAGAGTGCCATATTTAATAGTAGATGGAGTAGTCTGGATCATAACAGGTGCTTTCAGCTCCTCAGCTGCCTGAATGATAGCTTTCACCATCTCCATATTCTCTGCATTAAATGCACCTACTGCGTAACCGCCCTGCTGAGCCTTCAGCAACATTTCCTTAGATGTAACAAGTGGCATATTCTCCTCCTTCTGCCTGCTGATACAGGCCATGAATCTTCGGTTTTCGAAAACCGAAACGTTTCTGTTTTAGTTCATATTAACTCTTTTCCAAATTTCTGTCAACAGTAAATATTTCATCTTTTTGCGTAAAATTTTACCTTGAAAAATCCGGCAAAGAAAGGTAACTTATAGAGTAGAATATTTTCGGAACCGGTATCAGTTTTTATAGATTACTGTGCCAGATTTCTGAGAAAGAACGAAGGGAGAATATATTATGTTAAAAGGAATTCCAGAAATACTTTCACCACAGCTTTTAAAAGTTTTATGCGAAATGGGACACAGCGACCGCATCGTTATCGCGGACGGCAACTTCCCAGTAGAATCAATGGGTAAAGATGCAATTGTTGTTCGTTGCGATGGACATGGAGTTCCAGAACTTCTGGACGCTATCCTTACTGTTATCCCTCTTGATTCTTATGTAGAGAAACCAGTTACCCTGATGGAAGTTATGCCTGGCGATCCGGTAAAAACCCCAATCTGGGATACATACAAAGAGATTGTTTCCAAACATGATGAACGTGGCGCCGAAGCAGTTGGAAATATCGAGCGTTTCGCATTTTATGAAGAGGCAAAGAAAGCATATTGTATTATCGCTACAGGTGAGAAAGCTGTTTACGCAAACGTTATGCTTCAGAAAGGTGTTGTTATCAACAAATAATTTTTTTCAGCTAAAAAGCTCCGTCGGATTCCCGGCGGAGCTTTTATTATTCATGTTTATTATGATTCACTATTTTTTCCTTTTTTCTTAAGAAGCCAGATTACCACTGCGATACCAATGATAATAACTACCACCAGAATCCAGATAACAGAGCTCATTCCTTTATCTGTGCTCTCCACATTTTCGCTGGACGCTTCCTGTTCTGCACTTTCTGAAGGAGCAGCTGTTACTGCTGCCTCTTCTGTAGGCGCAATAGTCTCAATGGGTTCCGGGGTAGGAGTACTTGTCTCAGTGGGTTCCGGAGTAGGAGTACTTGTCTCAGTCGGCTCCGGGGTAGGCGTGCTCGTCTCAGTCGGCTCCGGGGTAGGCATACTTGTCTCACTTGGCTCCGGGGTAGGCGTACTTGTCTCAGTCGGTTCTGGAGCAGGAGTACTCGTCTCGGTTGGCTTCGGAGTAGGAGTACTTGTCTTCTCAGGCTTCGGGGTAGGAGTGCCTGTTGGCTCTGCCTCCGCATCACTGACATCTTTGCCTTCGGTACCTGCTTTTCCAACTTCAGAAATATTCTCTCCAGCCTGAACAGATTGGGAACCGTTTTCCGCTTCTTTCTCAGTTTCAGGAACAAGTTCTACTGTACTCTCTTCCGTATTGGTGGCTTCTGCAATATTTACCCAGCCAGAAACATCACCAGCCTCTGTGTGTCCCCAGATACCATCTTTACCAGTATCTACTTCTGTATCAATATATAACTTCTCACCGTTCGCTATATTACAGCCTCCGGAAACTGTGCCGTACTTTTTGCCAGGTCCTTTATACAGGCAAACGGAACCGTCTTCCTTAGCATTGACTGTAATACTGTAATTCGCATCCTTGCTTCCGTATAAAGCAAGCTCTGATGCCACTGCCTCGGCAAGAGTAGCCGGCTTCAGATAATTCTCTTCCAGGAAACCAAACATGCCATGAAGCTGAGCATATACCCATACTTTTCCAGCTTCATCTGTGGTCTCTCCTTCTACATGGATCGCAGTTCCATTAGGAATCAGCTCATCATTCAGCTTCGGGCTGGAAGTATCTGCCTCTGAATACATGTCAACACCGCCATCAGGCGATTCTACGATCATATAGTAATCTGTTTTGTAATCTACCTGCTGTGTCTTTCCTGCATCTGCAAAAACTCCCACAGTCATGCAGAAAGTAAGAAGCACAGCCAGCAGCATTCCCAGCTTTTTCTTCATATATATCCTCTTTTCCCTCTTATATACATTTTCTGTTTTTCATTGTAACACACCAGGAAAAACTTGCAACCATTTTTCTCATATTTTCCCATTATTTTACAGCAACAGTTACTATTCACCGGTAATGTTCCGCGAGGTGTTTTTATAAACAATTTCACAGAAAAATCGGGAATCCGGGCGTGAAATCATGCGAATGTATGTCCGATAAAGAGCCCCAGACAATAAAAGAGCGAGACAAAAGTCCCGCTCTCTCAGCTTTCCTTCATTGTCCTGGGGGAGTGAAAGAAAGCAGTTAAATTATAAAAAGCTAATTATTTATAAAGAGGTCCATAGTTCTTGCAAGCTCTGAAATCTGCACCTTCTTTATCCATTCCAAATGCATTCCAAGCTGCCGGACGATAGATATCTTTCTCCGGAACGTTATGCATGGATACCGGGATACGAAGCATAGAGCACATTGTGATCAGGTCAGCTCCGATATGTCCATAGGAGATAGCACCGTGGTTAGCTCCCCAGTTGTTCATTACATCATAAG
>OGRJ01000256.1_pt1 | contig 52642 bp, 65 predicted proteins | sample 1553411 | NCBI WGS metagenome assembly OGRJ01 (sample SAMEA2580084, study PRJEB22360) | human gut metagenome | biome: human gut; feature: human-associated habitat; material: faeces | place: Denmark | collected 2008/2010
GATTACCGTGACCGGACTTACACCGGCAAGTGTAGTCCAGCTTTGCTGGACACACGCAATATAAAAGGTGTCCGAGTTGGACACCTGAATATTTTAAAGGCGGAGCCTGCTGCCGGCTCCGCCTCTTTTGGAGTTATATGCGTAAGTCGCGTTTAAGTCACGCGATCGGAACAGATGGAATCGGACCACCGACACGCTGGATATAAGCCAGTTGCTCTACCACTGAGCTATGTTCCGGTATGTCCTGATCTGAGCACCACCAGAGATCAGGACTGTGGTTCATCAATATCTTTGGGGAAGATACATATGAGAAAAGAAAACTGAACGTCTTGGATATTTCCAATTCGTTCATGATATACTATAGCATCTTTCATCGGGACATGTGGGACATTTGGGACAAACTTTAATTTTTTTCAAAAAATCTTTGAAATTCTTTCTTGATACTCTCTGCTGTTCCTCTTCGCCCCATCCGATCTGCTACCTGCTGCCAAGTCATTTCCTCGAAGATCTTGTACTTAATAATCCGCTGCATCCGGAATGGAATTGATATCAACCAGACTTCAACCTGCAGTTTCAGCTGCTCCGCCTTCTCTTTCTTCTGTCTCAGGATCTCTTTCTTCTGTCTGATTCTGACATCATCGGAGTAAGAATATGTCGTTCCCTGTACTTTAAAGTGCTGTGGGTTGTAAGGGAATTCCGGATTACTTCCAGATACAGTCTCATTTGCCGTGATACTTTTTTTCGATTCGAGTTTACGGATTTCTGCTTCTGCTTCCTTGATCACCTCGCATGCATCTATGTATTCTTCCAGAATTCTCTTATCCATGATGTCAGCCTCCTCGTTTCCATTCCTTCTTCGTTTTCTTATCTCTGATACCTGTGATTTCTAAGCCCAAGAGTCCGGCAGTGTTATTCAAAACTGTATAAGCGTTGTAAATATGTGTTGGCATATGTCCTGCTGCCTTGATTGCCTTTCCTGATGTTGGATCTGGATAACCCTCACTGTTTTTGTATGCCATGCTCTCACCTCACAGTCCTATTTTGCATTCTTCGAAATACTTACACGTCAGACAGCAGCATCTGCAGTGCTTCTTTCTGGATTTGAATATCCAGTGTTTCAGTCTTTCTATCATTCTCTCATCTCCTTCAACTTCTTTTCAGCTTTCCTCGCGATCAGTAAACCAAGTTATTCCAAAAGCAATATCATTAAGCACTTTTTCACTGTAAACCTTATATTCTTCACGGCTTGTTGCATACCAGTGGCTATCAGCAAATGTAATTGATCCGACATGCTGATGATATACTCTATTAAGATTTTCGTATCCGTTAATAATATTTAATCCATAAACAGATGGACTTGGAATGATATACACATCATCTCCAGGCTTACACGACAGCCTCACAAGCAAGCTCTGTCCCTCTAGTTCCTCATAATCTTTCAATTTAAAGTATGCTTCCAACCAGTACTCGGCATTATCGTCTAATGACGGTATTTCTTTGTCGCTGTTTGTTAATCTCTCCATCTACTTCACCTCTTCCATCTGACTTTCTACAGTATCTGCAAGTAGCTTCAAAGACTCAATAAATGAGTCCGTCAATGCTGTTCTGTCTGGGCATTTAGCAAATGCTCTGACAAGGCTTACTGCATCCTTGATTCTTTCTTCATCTTCGACGATTTCGGATGCTTCACACAATGTATTTTCGTTATTTCTGTAAGCAACGTTTTTGTCGTCGTAAAAATTCAATACATTTGGAAATGGAATTTTGATAGGGCTTAAATTGTTTTCTCTCACCCATGTGAATCCCTGAAGCTTTGCTATTTTCAAAACACTCAAATATTCTTCCTGTGTTTTTACGAACACGCTTTTTCCTGTTAAATCAATCATCAGAATCCCATCCTCCTGTAATCTCATCAATGCAAGCGTTCCAACCAATAGCATACCCATCTTCAAATTCGTCCGGGAAATGGTTTTTTGTGTCCTTCTCCGGTAATAGCTTCAATGGACACCAATCAGGGATTGATTCTGCTTCTCCGTCTAACGCTGACTTTCCTGCAATCGGGCAAGAAACACAGGTTTCTATAATGTTGCTATAATTCTGTCCGATTTCGCAATCTATACATCGTTCTGGCGTATCTATCACTAATACTGATTTACTCATTTGATTCCTCCTGTAATAATTCTGGATTGTCGAAAATATTTCCAATCACTTCAACACATTTTCTTTCATTGACATAGAATCCCAAATTACAATAACTATTGCCATAATCTCTTCCGATTGCATAACTGTAATCCAATGTCCAATCCCCATTTGTCATTTTTACAACTTCTGGATATTTTTCTTTGCGATCATATATATCATTTTCCCAAATTTTCTTCCCGTTCTTGTCGCAAATTCCCGTGAACTGGCATAGGGTTTCGGGAATGATTTCTGTCTGATATGCTTGCATTGGCAATCCCCAATCTGTCGTTCTTGTAAAGATAATGAAATGATGTATAGGAACTGGATTTTTCTCATAATCTTCCTTGAAACAATACACTGTTTCTTGTACTTTGTAATAATATCCTTCTATCCATTCTCCATCTTTAACTCTCTTTGCCTTGAAAAGAATTTCTCTCATTCAATCCCACCCGCCTTTCACAATTTCATTCCTTTTCTTTCACGTATTTTTCTTCCTTTCACATATTTTGAGCATACATCTTCTGGCTGCCCCTTGTTTCGGGAATGACCGGTGATGGATAGGTAATTGCATCTGTCCATGTCTGTCTTCTTTCCTGTGCCATATATACAGGTATTACAAAGTTTGGTATCAAATTTCTTTGGTGATGCTTTTCTGTATTTTCCAAGCTTGTTCTTACTGATCCAGCTCCCAACAGTGCCGGTGCAAACGCCGAAGTATCTCGCTATCTGCTCCGTAGTCCATCCGTTCTGAAGCTGTTTGATCAGAGCTTTTTCGTCATAGTTACTTGGTCTGGTCTTTTGAACCTGAAGACTATATTTTTTGAGTTTGTTAAATATGGTCGACTGGGTAGTACCAAGAGTTATTGCTATACGGTTCTGCGAATAACCTTTTCGTATGTATTCTTCCAGAACTTCTTTTGTGATATCTGGTCTAAGATCTGTTCTCCCCATATCAGTGTCCTCTCAGGAAATTACGCATCATGGATTCTCTCCAGTCTGGTTTATGGTCAGTACACTGATCATCGTCCTCGACCAGGATTCCTTTTCTGTCGCAGAACCCATCCTCATTATCAATGCAGGTTTTACATGTCTTATCTTCCATACACATTCTCCTCATAAATAGCTCTTTCCGAATATTTCTATGAACTGCTGCCGGCTGTGCGTCCTCTCGTACTCCTGCTGCCCGATCCGGTGCAACAGCCTCGTTGTTTCCGGGCAGTTGTGCACTGCCAATGGTCCCATCGTGTGGTGATCCAGGCAGAGCCATACTTTCATCCCAGTTTCTTCGGAATGTTTCCGGTTGGGACCTCCAAATATATGATGCTCATCTAAAAACAGATGTTTCTTGTAATTCCCGTCCAGGAGCATGCAGAGATAGCATGTCCCATTTTTCTCATGCAGAAGACTTTTGGGATGTTTCATTCTCTTCTTCTTTTTCTTTTGTGTCTTTGGAAACATCAATCCTGATTGTTCCATGTTCCGCCCCTTTCCGGAGGAGGCTATACAGGCACCTCCTCCTGTGTGAGATATATGTGATTTTAGATAGCACCCGTTACTTTAATTGCCAAAATGCAATATCCATCTTCCAGACCGGTATAATCATCAAGGATATATGTGATCTCAGTCTGGATTGTCCGACCGGTATGTCTGCCTTCTTTGAACTCCATCAGTTCCATGTAATCTCCTGAATGGAAGTTATCGTTTTTACAGAACCAGAATGTCATTCTTCCGGAAACGATTTCATCATAATATGTTGATGCCATTCGGAGCTGTTTAATCTTCTTTGGTTCATCGGATGGCAGATGTTCCATCTTCTTCTGGTCTTCCTGCTCCTGGAGCTTCTTCTTTGTTTCCCTGTCGATTTTCGACTGCTGCTCGTTGTATTTCTGCTCTTCTGTTTTTTGCGCCGGCGCAATTTCCGGTGCTGACATATATTCCGGGTGATTCTGGATTCTGTCCTGTCCCGGTATCTGGTCTTCCTGCTCCTGGAGCTGTTCTGTCTGTTCGATTTTGTTGGACTCAACAGCTTCACCGAAGCAAGTCTCCCAAGCACGGTCTCCTGCTGCCCCTTCGAAGATCTGTCTTGTCCGGTCGGCGAATTCCTGGTATGTCATCTTTACCGGATCATCACCAAACACTTTTACAAGGATTTCTGTATCCAGATTATAAAACATCAGGAAGACAGTTCCTTTCCGGTAACTCCTGCTGCCGGATGGGGAAAGCAATTCTGCAAGATCTTTCATTTCCATGTCGGATCCAAAGAATGTATTCATGGTTTCCCGGTTATCATGCCAAAATTCGTATATGGTCGCCTGTATCTTTTCTTCTGTTGTCTGTGCATTCTTCCAGTCCAAAAGATTGTCCGGGCTGGACTCATTTTCCTTATTGAACCGGTTCAGCTCTCGGATGTCTTCTTTGTGTGCTTCCGGCCGGATCATCTCGTGATCTTCTTCCGGGATCTGAAGCATTTCTTCCAGCTGGGAACGGTTGTAATCCTTGTACTCATCCCTCAGTTCCGGTGTATCTCCGGGTACGGAATATTTCTCATAAACTCTAATAAAACGGCTCGTACCGGTCGCGCTCATGCCATATTCCGCTTTGGCAAATTCTGCGATGCTATTGTAACCATCGTTTTTGTATGCTCCGGATTTATCGATACGGCTCAACTGCCATCCGATCCGGACGAAGCTCTTTACGATCGTCCCAAGGTTGTTTTTGATATCATTTTTACACTGGATGTAATCATCCAGACTCAACTGCATGTATTCCATTGTGTTCTCCCTTCCTTTTATGCTGTCTGTTTCTGCATTTTCTTTTTATCCCTTAACTGCTCTGTATAGTTACCCAGCCATTTCTGCATGTTTTTCTTATCCGGTTTACAGTCCTTGTTTCCGTACCATTGCAGGATGCGATTTCTTCTTGATTCAATCTCCACTGTGATATATGGCTCTTCCGGAGCAATCTTAAAGCGTAACATCAGGATATAGCTCTCGCCCTCATTGTGTTTCCGCAGATAATTATCACCGCCGACACAATGGTGAAGAGTCCTGCCTTCCATCACGATCTCCGATGCCGACCGTGCCGGACGGATGATATAACTGTCGTCCTCGAAAAGATATTCGTTCCTGAGCTTCCTATATTCTGACCGGATGTTCGGAAATCTCCGTTCTGCTTCTTTAAGCCGCTTATCCGCTTTATCCTTGTTTGCTTCTGCTACCATCCTGTCATGTGCATCCTTTAAGTCTCTCGGGAACTGGTATACTGTATTGTTCAGGTCGTAACCAAGACTCAGCCGCATTTCAAGATAATCCATGTAAGTGCGCGCAGTCTGTTTCAATTGTTCGCTTGACATGCCGCACAATGTCCCATACTGGCATCCTGCATACTTTGCAATATGGTTTAATAGCTTCTGCAGGTTTATATATCTGGTTGCCATCTCGATCTGTCCGCCTGTCAGTTCCAGTTCGGCCAGCTTTTCAATCTGCTCCTCCGTCCATATCCTCTGCAGTCTTTTCTCTGCTTTCATGATCTGCAGCATATGGATATTTCCTTTCGCACGTATCAGCTGTTTTACACGTTCTTTTCGTATTCCCAGAAACTCATCTGGCCTTGTTGCGTCCTGGTCAGTTACAATCCCATATCTGCAGTTGACCAGTTCTGTGACCACATCGGTTAATCCCATCTTAGTCAGCATTTCAATCTGCGGTGTCTCCATGTATCTTTGCAGGTACATCCTTGGATCTGTCTTTCTGACTGCTGCCGCGTATTCTTTCAGTGCACAGTATTGATATGCTGTTCCCTGCAGTTCCTGGTATGTCTCTGACAAGATCGGTGCAGGATGTATCGTGATATTGGCATTTCCATACAGATTACAATCATCCCAGTAATCTTCTCCGGAATACCAGCTATGCTTATGGAAATCTGTCTGTGTATTTTCTCCTGGTGCCAGATATGTCCTTGCAATCTCCACACCTGACAGTTCTTCGTAGGCTCCATGCATCTCATCGCCATTCTCTCCTACTACGATCTCCAGAATCCATTTTTTGGAGATTTCCAGGTACCGCATGACTATGCCTTTTTCTTTGTATTTCTGTCCAAGAAAAAGATGGATTATCCTTTCATGGCTGCCTTTTACTTTCCCCTGACACTTATAGATTCCGGAAGCTCCACACAATTTGCATCTTCCTATGTTTCCTTCTCTCGGTTCTTCCACCCGTCCCATAAACTGGCTTTCGTAGGATTCTCCGGGTTTCCATCTCGCATCGGTTACCCCGCCGCATTTACTACATGCGATCTGTACCATGCTTCCCCGTTTCTTGTAGTACAGGTAATGCTTGTTCCTGAAATATACATCATCTGCTGTTTTAAGGATTTTTTTCTCCGGCAGGGGCTTTGTATTCCTGATCCTTTCTTTCAATGCCTGCTGCCGACGTTCATATTTTCTTTCTTCTGTCTTTCTTCTGGCGGTAATGGTAATGTCATCCTGTTTTTTCATGATATAGTCCCACCACCTATCTTCGTCCCATGCCCTGGTTTTACAGAAGTTTTTTATCCGGCGCATATCATCTTCACTTTGGAGGACGTTCTTCTTTTTCTGGTTCTCCCATGTATCTCGGCTTTCCTCAGGCAGTGTCCAGATCAGTCTTCCACAGCCACCGTCCGTCTTAATCTTCTGTTTTGACCAGCTTTCATCTTTTGGAAAATATGTACCAAAATCCTTTTTCGTGACCACGATCCGGACCAGCGGGGTTTCCATTGATGTCTTTTTGTTCTGGTATACTTCCAGAAACAGGTGCTTCTCATGCCCGATCACCTTAACTGCCGTCACCCCGACATATTTCACATCTTTTTTACAGATCACGGAGGACAGTTTCAGATACGGAATCTTCTCTATTGCTTTCTTCTTCATCTGCTGCCTCCCAGGTAATACTCCCTGATCATTTTCTTTGCTTCTGCCATTCCTGGAATACCGAAATCTACCCTGCTGGCACTGATCTTTGCCGCTTTAACGATTTCTTTCGCCACAGCAGTTCTGTTATTAAAAGAATATTTCAGCAGGACCGCCATGCATTCCTGTAGGGATTTTCCATGCTTCCGGACCTGATGAGCGATCATCACCTCTTCCATGCACAGGCCTTTTATATACTCCACCCAGTCAAGCATGAGTCCATTCAGTTTTAGCCCTGCTGCCTCAACGTCCAGTTTTCCTAAAGCAGCTGTAGTGGAATCGCATAATTCCGGAATCGCACCTTCCAGGTACATCTCCACAAAATCATCCGGGATCCCGTTTTCTTTCGCCATTACACGCAGGCTGTCCGTATCTCCTTCATTGAACAGATTCTCTGCAAGTTCATTTATCTCTTTATAGCTGTCCATTTCTCCAAATTTATCAAACATACATATCTCCCTCTTATCCACATGCACAAATCCACATTTCTTTCGAGTAGACCGTGCTTTTACACTTTTTTATCCACAATTTTCATCTGGTTACAATTTGTAGCCGTTTCATTTCCTGTTTTTCCCTATTTCTTTCAAGTAGAGCCTGTCTCAGAATACGGAAGCATGGACTCAACTTTGAAACGGACCGCATGAGGCTGTAAAAGTCTCTCCAGCTGTTGCCACAGATCTGCATTCTTAAGTTCCTGACCATTCCCTCTTTTCCATCCAGCAGATTTCCAGACCGCCATCTTTCCATGTCCATTCGCCAGATAATGACAGTCTGTATGGATTGTAATCATAGCTGGCCGGATCATCCTCTGCAGTGCTGCGACTGCACATTCCATTACAAGCTGATGTCCTGTCACATCCTGCATGTCAGTCTTCTTCTCCAGTGTTTTCCCCTGACATACCAGGATATATCGGTACCAGGCTTTCTTCATCTTCGGAGCATGTGAGGAAGTGATCAGAAATATATGTACCTCCTGCATCTTTAAATCCTCCTTTTCAACTGCACTTTTCTTTTGGGTTCCGGAAATCTCGCCATCGTATACCTGCGATATTTGAAACCGGTCACAGGATTGATGCTTTCATGAATGGATATGATGTAATAGCCTTTTCTCGGCTTCACCTCATTCTTCCATCTCACCAGTTCATCCACGTGAGGCTTTTTCAATGGCATGTTACGACTGGTGTTGTAACTGGTTTCCTTCAAGCGTGACTTCGCTGGAGTTCCATCCTTCTTTACTTCCTTTGTATATTCATCTTTTGTCATGTAAGCAGCAAGCTTTGAAAAATCTTCATCATATACTTTTGGTTCATTTTTGATCTCAACTGCATAAATCCCACCTTTTTTCCATGCCTTCTGCATGATACTGGCAGTATCTCCGATCTCGTTCACCACGAAATGGATATGCCATGCTCCCTTCGTGCCTCTTTCAATATTCCGGATCCAGAACAATTCCCTGTTCCGTTTCTTATACTCTATCCTAACGATCCGTATTGCCTTCTGAAAATCTTTCAATGCTACTTTCATATCAGGCGGCCTGTTCGCCTGGCTGTAGGTCCATGTACCAAAACAATCACCAGCATTGAAATATTCCAACAGCTTATGCCTGCATCTCTTCACTTTGTTATTTATATTCACCAGACGCATCTGCTCTTCTGTAGGCTTTTTCTTTTTTATCCGTTTCTGTCCGGGAGCTCCATAATTACCATCATGATTCTCTTCTATCTCAATGATCTTTCCATTCCGGAATCTGTACTCTTTTCTTCTGGTAGCCATAGTCTTATGTCCTAACTTTAATATCTTTATCAAGTACTATACGGGGCTGTTTTCCCCGTGAAAAAAGTCAAATAAAAACAGGATCTCTCCTGTAAGCTATTGACGTTATGTCCTCCGGATGGTAATATGTATATAGTGGTTTTTGTCCGGAGGACATGATTCTTTTGATCTGTACATTGCAGTGTACAGATCATTTTTTTATGCCTTTATGCATTGATATAAGTTCTCTCAGTTCTTCTGGCGTCCCAAGATCTTCATAAGCTCCAAGAAGATTAGCAGCTTCGCCAAATACCGTAAGCTCTTCCTGCTGCCATTCCAGCCGTAATGTCTTCTGTGTGCTCATCGGAATCCTGTACGACCCATTTGGATTCTTTCTTGTTAGTCTCATTCTTTTCTTCCCTTAATTAACAATTTCTCCATACATGCCACCGTTTGGCTATGTACACTGCTACGATCAGTGCCAGTGCTCCGGCAATCTGATCACCTGTGTTGTTCCAGATCCAGAACGGAAGATAACTTGCACATCCTCCGATCAGAACGGAATCGATTAGATCTCTCATGTCAGTGCCTCCAATATCTCACTCTCCGGAAACTTCAACCGAATAAACAATCTTCTGAGTTCTGGATAAGTAAATTTCTCTGGATACAATTTCTTCTCCTTGTATGTTCTCACTGCCATTCCAGTAGCAGTTGCCATCTGAGCATCAGATACTCTTTCAGCCTCCATACGTTTCAGGATGTTTCCTTTAAGGAGAACGTACTTTTTTTCTTCTGATGTGTACTGAATTGCCATGTGTTTCACCTCTCTTTCTTTGTCGAAATTTGTCGATTTTCTTCAACAGATTGACTTTTCGTCGTTACTCTCCTATTCTGTAATTACAGGCACTGCCATGCCTAGTACATAAGAAAGAAGAACAAAGTCATGTCTCTTAGTGAATTCATTTCCAAATTAACACCTTCGGATATTATTCAAATTTTCGGAATAATAGCCTCATTTTTAACAGCTTTTGTTGCAATCGTTATTTCCCTTGTGACCATACGACAGAATTCAAAAATGATTGAAGAAAGTTCCCGGGCGGTCATTTCTATTTATTCTCAATCCATAAACACTGGCAGCCCTATGATGTTCATAGTTATAAAAAATTTTGGCAATTCTCCAGCTGTTATCCGCAAATTTGATTATGATTTCGATTTTACTAATTGTTATAAGTTCCGAGCTGATCGAGATTACTTAAAAGACTTTGTTGGCTCGTCTTTAGCTCCCGGACAAGCTCGTATTTGTTGTCTTGATTATAAAAAAATAACTCGGCCAGTAACTTTTACTTTGGAATATAAGTCAGGTTCTAAAAACTATCAGGAAACACTTGTTGTAGATTTGCAGGCTGGTGTAAATGTTCCTATTCCAAAAACTGCAACACCACAAAAAGAACTTCGAACTATTTCTTATACCCTTCAAGAAATGCTTCAAAAAAATCTTTAGACAATTTTCTGTACAGTACTGAACTCTCCTAAAACATCGCTCGCACTTTCCAGAACAAGCTTACCTTCATCACAGGATAATCCAGCTTCGGAGAACTTGTTTACTATATCGGTGACAAGTTCTTCGATTATATCTCCTGATAAAACCTTTCCATTATTTAATTGAACACTCTGGAATCTCATTCTTTTCACCTCCTCATCTAAAGAATTGAAACAAGCTGTCGAAGAGTTGAATAAACAGCATTCACAGACTCAAGACACATGCTCACCTGTTGAAGCAGGTAATGATAATTCTGAATCGACCGAAGGCACTGATATCCAAGAATAATGGTAACCATAATCGTTGATATCTGCGTAAACATTAAGCTGATTTTTAACCTGTTTATCTGCTTACGCAGGTTTTCGATTTCTTCTTTTGAATCGTTCATCTCAACTCGCCTCCTTCTGGTCTGAATAATATCGTTACATTCTTATGTATAAAATCATTATTTGGTGCTTGCAACACAATATATCGTTGTGTAGAACACATTTTCGTACTATATATTGACACACAAATATTTTTATAGTACCATTCTATTAGAACGTTCGAAAATCTAATAGAAAGGTGGTGTTTACCAATGAATATGATTCCTGTATCATCTTCCAATATTTCAAGTATTGGATACCAGAACGGAACTCTGTACGTTTCTTTCCATAGCGGTGGATTATACGCGTACTCAGGAGTGCCGGAATCTGTTTATCGTGAACTTATGTCTGCATCTTCTCATGGAAAATATTTAGCATCTCAGATAAAAGGCAGATATTCATACAAACGTATCGGTTAATCAATAATGATCAGAATCACTGCCGGGCCATTAACGAATAACTTCTTATCCTGATGTGGTTCGGCATATTCCGTTTTTACACCTTCTCTTTTCTTCAGCTCTTCTACTAATTCTTTTGTAGAAAGTTTTTCAAGCATCTCTACTACGCTCCTTTCTCTATTCCAAAAAGGTAATTTATTTCTACTCCCAGAGCTTTTGCGATTCTTGGAATGTCGCATGCTTTAATTAAGCGTCTGCCATTGAGCATATCGCTCAACTCTTGTGGTGTATAACCAGCACTTTCTGCAACATAAGTCTGCTTAAATCCCTTTTCTTTTATAGCCTTAGAAATTCCAAAAGCTACAGGAACATTCATTTCTTTTATTGTCGTCTTTAACTCACTCCTTTCTGGTTTGAATGCATATCTCATTTATGCGACATATTGACTAAAAAAAATATCATTTACTTCTTCTTTAGAAAGCTTCAATTCTTTTGATATTAAATCAGCTTCCTTAATGGTTATGGTCTGCCCATTTGCATTGATTTTTCTATATAATGTTGCCTTATCAATGCCTATTAATTCAGCAAGTTCCGAAATATTCATGCCGCATTCTACTATTTTCCCTTTTAGTTTATTCGTATTAACCACTTTCTTCTCCTTTCTGTTTTTCTCATATCTGCGACTATATTTACAATACCATCACTTTCCAACTTTGTCAACACTGTTTTCTCATATTTGAGATTTTTTTTGTATTTTCGCTTTTAATTGTTGCAAATTTGCGAACAATATGCTATTGTATCTGTACAGGAGGTATTTGATTATGAATACTGGTGATAGAATAAAACAAAGAAGGATCGAACTTGGTTTGACTGCCGATGACTTAGCACAAAAAATAGGCAAATCTCGAGCAACTATTTATAGATATGAAAATGGCGATATTGAAAATATGCCAACACCTATTTTGGAACCTTTAGCTAAAGCCCTCGATACAACACCAGCGGATTTAATGGGCTGGACTTCCTCTCATTCAGGTATCGCCATCGAACGCAAAACATCTAATTCAAAAGGGCAATATCAACGTTTCTCACTCTATGCTGATAAACTTATGAAACTGTATGATCAATTATCTTCATCTAATAAAGAAAAAGTAGTCTCTTATACCAAGGGACTTCTCTCCACCCAGCAGATGGAAGAAGACGTTCTTGCCGCCCATGCCCGCACAGACGTTGAGCAGACACCTGAGGGTGTTCAGCATGATCTTGATATTATGGATGATGATTCTATGTGGAATTAGAATGGAGAGTTTTTTATATGATGTATCCATTTATGACACTCAACGATGATACCGAAATCACACATTCTGAAATGAAACCAGATGGACGTGTGAAAGTTTATATTGAAACCCCTGATGATTTTGGAGGTTTTCGTAATGTAACCTGCTGGCTTCCTGATTACAAGTGGGAAGATATCAAAGGTTATTCCTATATAGAAATGAACTACTTTGATGAATTTATCCATTCGGTAGCTCATCTTATTATAGAACTTTCGCAAGAAGGGGGATTTGACAATACCTCAAATATTTCATTTAAAGGAGATGATTCTATGCCAGAATTAAGTCGATTCGAAGGAATGGTTATCAAAATGTTATTCAACGACACTGTCCAGCACAATAAACCGCATGTCCATGTTACTTATGGCGAATATCGTGCTTCTGTTGGAATTGATGGTGAGCTACTCGCCGGATCACTTCCTCAGAAACAGTTTAAAATGTTGATCGGCTGGTTGGCTCTGCACGAGGATGAAGCCTATGCAGCATGGAACAAAGCAGTTCGCGGCGAACACTTTGACAAGATTAAGCCATTACAGTAAGGAGGGAATTTTATGTTCACATTGAATGGAATTGTATATGCCAGTGAAAAACCAGAAAATATCCAGATACTTTCTGCTAAGCCTTTGGATGACATGATGATGCTTCTTACTTTTTCAACTGGTGAACAACGCTTATTTGATGCAACCATTTTGAATGGTCCTGCATTCGCACCACTGTCTGATGAAAAAATCTTCAAAGACTGCAAATTAGTAGACGGTGTTGTTACATGGATGAATGAGGACATTGACTGCGCTCCCGAGTACATGTATGAACATAGCTATGCCTATCCATCCTTAAAGTCCGCAATTTGATTTTAAAAGGGGCGAGCCCGTTGAACTACGAGCAACTTTTAACTACTGCCGATCAGAATGATTTGGTAGTAAAAGAACAGCCTCTGACAGATCATGATGGTCTGCTCAGGGGCAAACGGATAGCAATCCGCAAAGATATAGAAACACAAGCAGAGAAATCCTGTGTACTTGCAGAAGAAATCGGTCATCACTGTACCAGTGCCGGCGATATTTTGGATCAGACCGACATCATGAACCGTAAACAGGAATATCGTGCACGTTTCTATGGTTACAATCTCAAGATTGGATTAACAGGCCTAATCAGAGCCTATGAAGCAGGCTGCAGAAACTTTTTTGAGATGGCTGAATATTTGGATGCTACAGAAGAATATCTGAAAGAAGCTCTCTTATGTTATAAATCAAAATATGGCATATGCACTGCTGTTGACAACTACATAATTTACTTTGAACCATTTGCAGTAATAAAAATGATTGCTGTTGATTAATTCGCTTATGCGTTTTAATAAAATACTATTATTTTTAGGAGGGATTTAAATGAAAAAGAAACTTATCGCCACTCTATTAATTAGCACGCTCGTCTTATCTCCTAGTATATCTGTTTTTGCAGATGAGAAAGACGACAAAATTGCAGAACTTGAAGCTCAAATTGTTGAAATGCAGAAAACAATTGATGAGCTCCAGGAGCAACTTGACAAAGCTTCAGCTACCCAAACAACCTCTCAAGATGTATACAAAATCGGAGAATCATACGTTGTAGATGATTTATGGAAAATTACCATTAATTCCGTAGAAGCAACTGATGACCGAAATCCTTATTCTGAAAAAAATCCTGCTGCTGTATATATTGTAACCTATACTTACGAAAATCTTGGTTACGATGATGGGATTATGGATGGTCTATATATCAGTTTAGATGATGGCATCGTAGACAGTACTGGTAAAATGGGATATTCCTATCCAGCTGATGTTTCCAAATATCCACAAGAAACTCCTGTTGGTGCTTCCTGTGAAGCACAGACATGTATAGGAGTTGATACACCTGGTACGTTTAAAATCAATTTTTCAGAATATGACACTAACTATGAAAAACACTCTGCTGTTTTTGAAATAGAAGTTTAAATCACTTAGGAGAATGAAATCATGAAAACATGGAAATTAGTATCTGGAATCTTATCAATCGTATTATTCTTTATGGTTGCATTTCAATCATGCGCTGCTGGAATAAGTAATACTCTCAGTGAATCGGGCGAAGTAAGCGGATCGGCTGGTATCATCGTCGCAATTATGCTCTTAGCCGGTGGAATTGTTTCTATTGCAACAAGAAACGGTGGTAAAGGTGGAAACATCGCTCTTATTGTTTTATTCGGTATTGGAACTCTTTTTGGATATGTTTTAGCCGGAAGTTTTTCTGACCTTTACATCTGGGCTACTTGGTGCTTAATAAATGTTATTTTAGCAATTGTATCTCTTATAAAGCATAAAAATGCATAAATAAAAAACCGGTCCAGTGCTACCAACACTGAACCGGCTCTGATCTCCGAAGAGATACCACGTTTTGCAAAGATATTGTATCATCTTCGGAGCAGTCGCACAACCAGAACGTTTGTGTGGCTGTTATTTTTGTACCCAAAATAAACAAAATCAAATAAGGAAGGTGATATTATGGCAACTGCCAAGAAACTCCCCTCTGGTTCCTGGAGGTGTCAGGTACTATCTCACACAGAAGAATATACCAAACCTGATGGAACTATAGGAAAAAGAAAAATCAGAAAATCTTTTACATGTGATGATCCCACTAAAAGAGGTAAGCGGATCTGTGAGCAGATGGCCGCTGAATGGGCCGCCAGTAAAGAGAATCACTCTCCTGTTGCTGAATCGCTTACATTCGGAGAAGCTCTGGAAGATTATATATCCTCACGAGAAAATATCTTATCTCCATGCACAATCAGAGATTACAGGGGAACGCAGCGAAATTACATTCAATCACTTATGGGAATAAAGATTGATGCCATCACTCAGGAAGACATTCAAAAGGCAATTAACCTTGAGGCTGTCAAATTGTCCCCTAAAACCGTCCGCAACATCCATGGCTTAGTATCTGCCGTATTACGGGTATACAGGCCGTCCATGGCACTGAATACGGCCTTGCCTAAGAAGAAACGTATTCAATTATACATACCTTCTGATGAAGAAGTAAAAATTCTTATGCGTGCGGTACAGGGAACAGAACTTGAAATCCCAGTCCTGCTTGCAGCCTTTGGCCCAATGAGGCGCGGTGAGATCTGTGCCCTGGAACAATCGGACATAAACGGCAATATCATCCATGTAAGTAAAAACATGGTCCGCACGATTGACAATCAATGGATCATCAAAGCGCCGAAATCTTTTGCAGGTGACCGGTACATTGATTTTCCAGATGATGTGATTGAAAGGTTACCAAAACATCCAGGAAGAATCGTTGATCTGAATCCCGGACAGCTTACTGACAAATTCGAAAAATGTTTAAGGAAATGCAATCTTCCTCATTTTCGTTTCCATGATCTCAGGCACTACTCAGCTTCTATTCTTCATGCTCTGGGAATCCCGGATGTATATATCATGCAGCGTGGTGGATGGGGAAATGATGGAACGCTTAAAGCTGTTTACAGGCATGCTTTATCGGACAAAGCACAGGAAATGAATAAGCTTGCAAATGAACATTTTGAAGATTTGTTATCTGGTAGTTCTCACAAAGGTTCTCACAAAAGAAAAAAGCCTTGAAAATTCAAGGCTTTTGGAGTGCCGCTGGCCGGACTCGAACCGGCACGGTTTCCCGCTTGATTTTGAGTCAAGTGCGTCTGCCAATTCCGCCACAGCGGCAAATGAACCGAAAAATATAATATCATAATTCTCAGTCCATTGCAAGCATTTTAGATAGAAATACAAATATTTTTATTTGTTTTTATTTGTAAAGTCTGTCTTCATCTTCAAGTATTTTTTCATAAATCGGGAAACAGTCAAATGTCGCAAAATAATCTCTTGGAGTTTCCGCACGACGGATCATATCAAAAGTTCCATCTTCATGAAGAAGAATTTCTGCAGATTTCAGTTTGCCATTGTAGTTATATCCCATGGCAAATCCATGTGCACCTGTATCATGGATAACAAGAAGATCTCCCATATCAATCTTTGGAAGATAACGGTCAATTGCAAATTTATCATTATTCTCACAAAGAGAACCTGTAATATCATAAAGATGATCACATGGCTGATCTTCCTTGCCCATAACTGTAATATGATGATAAGCTCCATACATTGCCGGACGCATAAGGTTTACCGCACATGCATCTACACCGATGTATTCTTTGTGTGTATGTTTCTCATGAATTGCTTTTGTAACAAGGCATCCATAAGGTCCCATCATGAAACGCCCAAGTTCCGTATAGATAGCAACATCTCCCATTCCTGCCGGAACAAGAACCTCTTCGTATACTTTACGAACGCCCTCTCCAATCACACGAATGTCATTCGGTGTCTGGTCCGGTCTGTATGGAATACCGATTCCACCGGAAAGGTTAATAAATCCGATATGTGCTCCTGTTTCTTTCTGAAGCTTTACTGCAAGTTCAAACATGACTTTGGCGAGCATCGGATAATATTCATTCGTTACTGTATTGCTGGCAAGAAATGCATGAATACCGAAATTCTCTGCTCCTTTTGCTTTCAAAGTGCGAAATCCTTCAAAAATCTGCTCCGTTGTCATTCCATATTTAGCATCTCCCGGGTTATCCATAATATCATTGCTGATTTTAAAGACTCCGCCTGGATTATAACGGCAACTGATCGTCTTCGGAATATATCCGACCGCTTTTTCAACTGCTTTAATATGGGTAATATCATCCAGATTGATAATGCCACCGATTTCATTTGCATAACGGAATTCTGCTTCTGGTGTATCATTAGAAGAAAACATGATATCACCTTTTTTGCAGCCGATTGCTTTGGACAGCATCAGTTCTGTCATAGAAGAACAGTCACATCCACAGCCATATTCCTGAAGGATCTGAATCAAATACGGATTCGGAGTTGCTTTTACTGCAAAAAATTCTTTAAATCCTTTATTCCATGCAAAAGCTTCTTTCAATGCTTTTGCATTTTCGCGAATTCCTTTTTCGTCATAAAGATGAAAAGGTGTCGGATATTTTTCAGTGATTTCCTGAAGCTTTTCCAAAGTTACAAACGGCTTTTTTTTCATATTTTTATCTCCTCGTTATATTGGCATTATTTCACATGCTGGTGTGTAAACAGATGATCCTGGCAGTACTCATAATTACCATTGCATTTGGAACAGAAACGAAATTCCAGATTCGGATCATCCTTCTCTGTACGACCACAAATTGCACATTTATGTTTGGTAATACCACCTGTTGCCGGATTTACTCTGCTCTGTGCCATTGCCTTCTTAAACTCTCTGCGTCGGTGTACCTCTTTAGGATTATACCGATGCATGTTTCTGTTACTGAAAAAGAACAGAACAAAATTCAAGAGAGATGCAAGGATCGGAACAGCCATAACCCACAGACCAACTCTTACATATGAAATCATATTATAAACAATGATCGCGCCATATACCCATGCCATCCATTTCATTTTGATCGGGATCACAAACCACAGAAGGATCTGCATATCCGGATAGCATGCCGCATAAGCAAGAAATACAGAAAGACTGACATAATAGGTCGTAAAAACACTTCCACCGATCATATAAGTCATTCCATCGATCACAACAAAACCACCTGTCACAAAATAAGTGATAAACGCTGCGATCAAAACAAAGAGAAGCCCGGAAAATATATACAATGTATACCGGAAGCTTCCCCAGGTACGCTCAAGAGAGGTACCGATCGGATAATAAAAGAACAGAATAGAAATCGCAAACAATAGGAAATTACCGGTGCTTGGTGGATAGATCACCCAGGTGACCAGACGCCAGATCTGTCCCTGCAGAATCTTGGAAACATCCAGACTCATCATACTGAGCAGCGATGGATTCATATAAGTGAGCAAATACCCTATCACATAACAGATAATAATATACACTGTCAGATTCGGTATTCCACCATGTCTTCCAAATTTGCGTTCCAGTTTATCGATCCAATACATAAAATCACTTCTTCTCCTTTTTCAGTTAATAAGTACTGTTCGGAAAGATGAATACCTGCCTTATCAAAAATATTTCTTTTTTGACAGGAAAAGTGCTGCAATGATACTGGCCGCAATAGAGACCAGAATTACGATCAGAAATCCCCAAATCGTACTGGAGAAAGGCATTCCGGACGGTGCCAGGTTCATTCCATATGCACTAAAGATGATCGTCGGAATACTCATAACGATCGTGATCACAGACAAAATTTTCATAACATCATTCAGGTTATTGGATATAACAGATGCAAACGCATCCATCATACTCTGCAGGATACCGCTGTATATATTCGCCATCTCAATCGCCTGTGTATTCTCAATGATAACATCTTCAAGAAGTTCTGTATCTTCAGGATATTTCTTAATGCTCTCCAGCTTGATCAGCTTCTCAAGCACCGCTTCATTTGATCTCAGTGAAGTAGTAAAATACACCAGAGATTTTTCCAGTTCCAAAAGCTCAATCAGTTCCTGATTTCGCGGAGAAAAATGAAGTTTTTCCTCAACCTGTTCACTTTTCTTGTCAATAATACGCAGATAACGCAGATACATGCTGGAATTACGATACAGTATCTGAAGAATAAAACGTGTCTTCATATAAGTAAAGAAATTACGCACACGTCCCTCCATAAATCTGGTAAGAACCTGTGTATCTTCCAGACATACCGTAAAAATCATCTTATCTGTGACTATAATACCCAGCGGAATCGTACCATACCAGTCCTTGTCATTTCGTTCCTCGATCATAGGAACATCAACCAGGATCAGAGTGTAATTATCCTCCACCTCAATACGTGACCGTTCCTCCTCATCCAGAGGAGCTCTCAGATCATCGACCTCTATCTGAAACTGCTCGGATATCTCAAAGATTTCTGTTGCCGTAGGATTTGTAAGGGCAACCCAGCAGCCATCCTGAGGTTCCTGAATTTCATGAATTGCTCCGTCTGATGTACGAAACATCCTAACCACGATTACACTCCCCTTCCACTCTCATTTTAGGTCATATGGATATATTATAAAATGTGACAGGATTTTTGTCAATTCCAACGGAATTGTATTCACAAAAAATTTACTCAATTTATGTTTTAAAGTGGTATAGTGTAAATTGTAGACTTTCTTTATTTAATATGTTAAGATGGACTACAGTAATAAGGGAGGACTCAATAAGACTTATGAATAAATCCAGCTTTGGTACACATTTCACTGTAACTACCTGGGGGGAATCTCATGGAAAAGCGCTTGGTGCTGTTGTGGACGGCTGCCCGGCAGGACTTTCTCTCTGTGAAGAAGACATCCAAAAATTTCTCGACAGACGCAAACCCGGTCAGAGCCGCTACACAACTGCACGTAAAGAGGGCGATCTTGTCGAAATCCTTTCCGGCATTTTTGAGGGAAAAACTACCGGTACCCCAATTTCATTATTAGTCCGCAACACTGACCAGCGTTCCAGAGATTACGGCAATATCGCGCTTTCCTATCGTCCCGGACACGCAGATTATACTTTTGATGCCAAATACGGTTTTCGTGATTATCGAGGCGGCGGCCGCTCTTCCGGTCGGGAAACTATCGGGCGTGTGGCATCAGGTGCAATTGCCTCCAAAATTCTGGAAACTTTAGGGATTTCTTTCTGTACTTATACAAAATCCATCGGACCTGTTTCCATCAAAAAATTTGATTCAGAAGAAATCAACAATAATGCATTTTATATGCCAGATGCGGATGCCGCTGCCAGGGCAGGTACATATCTGGAGAAATGTATGAAAAGCCAGGACAGTGCCGGTGGTGTTGTAGAGTGTCGTATCACAGGTGTCCCAGCAGGTCTTGGAAGCCCTGTCTTCGAAAAACTTGATGCAGTACTTGCCCAGGCAGTTATGTCTGTCGGTGCTGTTAAAGCTGTCGAAATCGGTGACGGTACAGAAGTTGCACATATGAACGGTTCCGATGATAATGATGGATTTCATTTTGAAAACGGGCAAATCAGCAAAACAAGCAATCACGCCGGTGGCATCATGGGTGGTATCAGTGATGGAAGCGAGATCATTCTCCGTGCTTATATCAAACCAACCCCTTCCATTAGCCAGCCACAGGAAACAACTACATGCAACGGCAAAAATATTTCTCTTGAAATTCATGGACGTCACGATCCAGTCATCGTACCAAGGGCAGTTGTAGTTATTGAATCTATGTGTGCGCTTGCAATTACAGATGCACTTTTTGCCAATATGACTTCCCGTCTGGACTATATTCAGAAATTTTACACAAAATAAATCAGACAGAGTCGCTTCTATAACGCAAAAAAGATCCTGCAGTCATAACTGCGGGATCTTTACATTTACAAATATATATGAGAAAAATCACTCATGCTCATCTTCTGCATCAGCTAAAGGTTCGACAGCATCAAAGTCCTGTGGTACCGGCCACATATGAATACTGTTTGGAGTTTCAATTTTATGTGGTTTATCATTCATCACAATAATATTCTTCTCATAATCCACTTTGAATGTTGTGATTGTATTACTTGCATGGTTCGCAACAGCAATATGCTGATTGTCAGGGAAGATTACTATATCCTTCGGATAATCACCGCTGATCGGCAGAGTGAACTTTTTCTCCAGAAGTCCGGTTTCTGCATCAATCTCATACATGGAGACTGTGTTTTCACCAGCTGTTGTGCAGAAAAGATGTTTGCCATCAGGAGCAAGTGCCAGACCGGAAGCCGCATTGTGAATCGCATCCTTGTCATGTTGCTTACTCAATGTAGAAACACTCTGCAGAAGTTCAAATTCCGGATTGTTTCCACTTCCATCATAACTGTAAACTTTAATCTCATTACTTAATTCGAACAGAATATATGCATACTTTCCATCAGCACTGAAACGAATGATTCTTGGTCCACTCTCTCTCGGGCAGCGAAGAATATCTACTAATTCCAGTTTATGGCGTCTTTTGTTGATCCGATAGATCTTAACCTGATCAATTCCATTGTCAACTGCACAAAGATATTTATTATCCGGTGTCGGACGTACACAGTTTACATGTGGACGGAAGTTACGCTCTGCGACACTTCCAAGTCCTTTATGAAATACACCATCCATAATACGGCCAAGACTTCCATCTTTATGTGTATGTACAACCGTTACTTTGCCATCGTGATATCCCGCAACATAAAGATAACGACCGTCCACATCTGTAGCAAGGAAACAGCCTCTCATGCCGTCAATTCCTACACTGTTAATTCGAACAAGGTCTCCGTTCTCGTCACGTTTGAATACCGCAACACCCTCGTCCTCAATAGAATACAGATACTTACCGTTTTTGGAAACTGCTGTGTGAGATGCATTGCTGACGTTAACTTCGCTTCGTTCGATCAGTTTACCATTCTCCACATCTACATCATAAACCTGAATGCCCTTACTGGTACCATAAGTGTATGTACCCACATAGGCCACATATTTCTTGTTCCCCATTATACTGCCTCCTAAAATTCGATGAATATGTGCGAAAGCTCTATCCGCATTTGGTGTCCTAATTATAGCACAATTCATTTGCAAGAACAAGTTGACATTCTCTGTTGAATGTGTATTTTCTTACGTACTTTACATAAAGTAATTTCGGATCTTGGTAAGTGTATCTTCAAGTACTTCATCGGAATGCGCTGTTGAAAGGAACATTGCTTCAAATTGAGAAGGTGCCAGATGGATTCCCTGTTTCAGCATGGCTAGGAAATAATCTGCAAATGCTTTTGTATCAGAAGACTTGGCTGAAGTATAATCCACCACTTCTTCTTTTGCAAAAAACAGGCTTCCCAGAGAAGAAACATGATTTACATGATATTCACTTCCTGCCTCTTTCAGGATCTCTTCAATTCCTCCATACAGTTTCTGGCCTTTTTCTTCCAGATCCTTATATACTTCCTGATGTTCATACAGATATTTCAGCTGTGTAAGTCCTGCTGCCATTGCAATCGGATTTCCACTTAAAGTACCAGCCTGATATACCGGACCTGCAGGAGAAACCATTTCCATGATTTCTCTTCTTCCGCCATATGCTCCCACCGGCATACCCGCACCTATGATCTTGCCGTAAGTCACCATATCCGGTGTTACGCCAAAATATTCAGCGGCACCGCCAAATGCCAGACGAAATCCTGTAATAACCTCATCAAAGATCAACAGTGTTCCATGCTGATCGCACAAAGTACGAAGGCCTTCCAGAAAACCTTTTTTCGGAGCAACCACACCCATGTTGGCAGCTACCGGTTCAACAATCACCGCTGCAACCTGTCCTTTTGCCTGCTCCAAAAGAGCTTTTACACTGTCAAGATCATTATAGACCGCGGTCATCGTATCCTGGGTACATCCCTTTGGTACACCGGCGCTGTCTGGAACCCCACTCGTCATCACACCAGAACCGGCACTTACCAGCAGCGCATCACTGTGTCCATGGTAACATCCGGCAAATTTAATGATTTTGTCCCTTCCTGTATAGCCTCTGGCTGCACGGATCGCACTCATAACTGCTTCTGTACCGGAATTTACCATACGTACCATTTCCACATGTGGAAGATGCTCACAGATAAATTCTGCCATTTCCACTTCAATCTCTGTAGCACATCCAAAGCTCAAGCCTTCCGCACATGCTTTTACCACTGCCTCCCGGATTTCTGGAAAATTATGTCCAAGGATCATTGGTCCCCAGGAGTCAATATAATCAACATAACAGTTATCATCTACATCATAAATATGGCATCCATCCGCACGTTTGATAAATCTCGGTGCCATTCCAATTGCACCATAAGCTCTTACCGGACTGTTAACCCCTCCCGGAATTCTTTTGACCGCCCGTTCAAATAATTCTTCTGATCTTCCCATTATCCAATTCTCCCTTCATCAATAAAACGTGCAAGTTCTTTTGCATAATAGGTAAGATATATATTCACACCTGCTCTGTATGCACTTGCTGCCATTTCGCAGACGATTTTTTCTTCATCGATCCAGCCCATTTTAGCGGCAGCCTTGACCATGGCATATTCACCGCTGACACTGTACGCTGCGATCGGTACATTGGTTGCTTTTGATACTTCTGAAACCATATCAAGATAAGACATTGCCGGCTTGATCATAATAATATCTGCACCTTCTTCAATATCTGTCAGTGCCTCTTTCATTCCTTCACGACGATTATGGTAATCCATCTGGTAACTTTTACGGTCTCCAAAAGATGGTGCAGAACCTGCCGCATCACGAAACGGGCCATAAAAAGCCGATGCATATTTGACCGCATAAGACATGATTGGTGTTTCTTTATGTCCTGCTTTATCCAAACACTCACGGATTGCACGCACACGGCCATCCATCATATCGGAAGGCGCCACCATATCAGCACCTGCCTCTACATGAGAGAGTGCTGTCTTTGCAAGCAGATCTAACGTCGCATCATTTTCAACCTCATGTCCGCAGAGCACACCACAATGGCCATGAGAAGTATATTCACACATACATACATCTGTAATATAGTAAAGATCCGGGAACTGTCTTCTGGCCTCTCTCAGTGCTTTCTGAACAATTCCGTATTCATCATATGCGCCACTGCCCACTTCATCTTTATGATCTGGAATACCGAAAAGCATGATGCTGCTGACTCCTGCTTTCTGCAGACGTTCCAGTTCATATGGAAGACGATCCACACTGTAACGGTACTGTCCCTCCATAGACGGAATTTCCTCTTCAATTCCAGTACCTTCTTTTACAAAAAGCGGATAGATCAGCGATGATTTATCAATTCTTGTTTCTCTTACCATTTTACGTAATGTTTCACTTCCACGAAGTCTTCTTGGTCTCTGAATCAGATCCATTTTAATGCACCTCTTCCTTATTTGTTTACCTTATCTGTTTTTTATTTTAACAACCAGTTCTACAAGCGAATCAATGGTTGCTTTTTCTGACATATATGTCTGCATTCCATAATCGTCTGCCGCAGCTTTTGTCTGTTTTCCAATGCATGCCGCAGTAACTTTGGAGTAATCCAAAAGCCCGGTACTCTCTACAAATCCTTTTACAGTAGATGCGCTTGTAAATACTACACAATCTATGGAATCACTTTCAATTTCCCTGTCAATATGAATCAGACTGCTTTTCTCATATACTGTATCATAGGTTGGAATATCACTGACCTGTCCACCTTGTTCCTTAAGAATCTTTACAAGCTTCTGATTGCCTTTTCTCGCCCTCGGCAGAAGAATCTTCTCTCCTCCCTGAAGTTTCACTGCCAGTGCTTCGCCAAGTGATTCGCCATCATAAACTTCCGGAATCAGATCAACAAGAATGCCCCTGTCTTCCAGAACTTTTGCCGTGCCCTGACCGATTGCAGCAATCTGTGCTCCTGCCAGACTGCGAATATCTTTATGTGCTTTTTTCAGCTCATCAAAAAAGATTTCCACTCCGGTCGGACTGGTAAATACGATCCACTGGTAAGAGGAAATTTCCTCAAATGCATGAACAAGTGTACTCTGATCTTCAAGCGGAACTGTTCGAATTGATGGAAGTTCCAGAACTTCCGCGCCCCTTCTGCGCAATTCCTCCGCGGTTCGTGAACTACGCCCCTTTGGACGGGTTACAAGAACTTTCCATCCTGCAAGAGGAAGTTTTTCATACCAGCCAAATTCATCTGCAAGTCTGCATACCTTTCCGACAACAATAATCGCCGGTGTTTCTATTCCCTGGCGATCTACTTCCTCCTTCAGAGTTGCTACGGTTGCCACCACCCTCTTTTGATCTGCCGTAGTTCCCTTTTGGAGAACGGCCGCCGGCATAGCCGGATCCATTCCAGCTTCAAGTAAGCCAAAACAAATATCTGACAGTGCCGCAATACCCATCAGAAATACCAGAGTTCCCTTTGTATTGACCAGAGCTTTAAAATCTATATCGTATTCCTTTCCGGCACGTCTGTGTCCGGTAATAATATGCACAGATGAGCAAAAATCCCTGTGCGTTACCGGAATTCCATTATATGCAGGAACTGCAATGGATGAAGTCACACCTGGAACGATTTCATAGGGAATACCATTTACTGTCAGAAGTTCCAGTTCTTCTCCACCCCTTCCAAAAAGAAACGGGTCTCCTCCTTTCAGGCGAACCACGCGCTGACCTTTCTGCGCTTCTTCAAGCAATACCTGATTGATCTGTTCCTGTGGCATCGTATGCTTATCAGCACGTTTTCCTACATCGATCAGACGAGCCGTGGTCGGCACTTTTGCAAGGACCCCCTGCCCCACCAGGCTGTCATATACCACGACCTCCGCCTGCTGAAGCACTTCCATACCTTTCAGTGTGAAAAGCCCGATATCACCCGGTCCGGCTCCCACAAGCCACACTTTTCCTTTTTTCATACTGGCTCTCCTCCTGTATATTTGTCGTTCTCCTGTTCTTCATGCTCACGTTTCATTTGTTCGGCCAGACACATACCCAGGCGGGCCGCTTCTGTCTTTGGTCCTCGGATACTGTCTTTAAAATATCTGCCATCTTTTTCCCTGTAATAAAGTCCTCGAAGAAACAGCTCCTCACCTTCCACAATACCAAATGCAGCAACCGGTGAGGAACAGCCTCCGTCCAGATATCTGACAAAAGCTCTTTCTGCAGTGCCTGCTATCCATGCATCCTCGTCCTTATATCCACTCAGATATTCATATTTCAGGCCTTTATGTCCCTGTACGGCAAGAATCCCCTGTCCGGCTGCCGGAAGAATCTCATCTGCTGAAAAATAACGATGAATTCTTTTTTCCAGGCCCAGACGCTTCAGGCCTGCTGCCGCAAGGATCAGCCCCGCATATTCTCCTGCATCCAGCTTACGCAGTCTTGTCTGAAGATTTCCCCTGATACTTTTCACTTTCATATCCGGATAAATTGTTTGCAGCTGCAAAGTGCGACGAAGACTGGAACAGCCCAGAGGTTTCAAAGGATCCAGGCTGGCTGCACCCTCCGGCAGCACCAGAACATCTCTCGGATCCTCTCTTCTGGAAAAAGCAAGCAGCGGCAGGTCTTCCGGAACTTCCATCGGCATGTCTTTCAGACTGTGCACAGACAGCATTGTTCTGCCTTCCAGCAATGCCTTGTCCAGTTCTTTTACAAAAAGGCCTTTTCCGCCAACTTTGTCAAGTGTCCGGTCAAGGATTTTGTCTCCAGTTGTTTTCATTGTAAGAATTTCAACATCCAGTCCCGGATGCTGTTCTTTTATGTAATCACGTACCATCTCACTCTGTAAAACAGCAAGACGGCTCTCTCTGCTTCCGATAATAACTTTATTCTTCGCTGTTGTCTGTATCATCTGATGCCTCCATTGCTTCCTGAATTGCCAAGCGGACTTTTTTGGCTCTGCTGTGATCCAGGCCACTGGCGGTAATTCCGATCACAACTTCATCTTTCATATAAATACCCGGGAAATAGAAATCGCATTTACTCTTATCGTCTGCAACATTGACATAAATTCCCTCTTCTTTACAGACACGGTATATCTCATCGTTTAATTTCCAGTCGTTTGTAGCTGCGATCACCATATATGCCATATCAAAATCTGACCTTTTTACCGGACGTGTAATCAGATTGACATAACCGGTTTTGCCAAGTTCCTGCAGCTCCATAGTCGATTTCGGTGCAATTGCCGTAATATTTCTTGTAAACTGCAGCAATGTCCTTATTCTCCTGGTCGCAATATTTCCGCCACCAACTACAACAATCTTTTTATCGGACAGATCAATAAACATCGGAAAATATCGTTTATTCTTCATATACTTTCTCCAATCCTGCCACACATTCCAGAAAAGCTTCCTGATTCAGGCTGTCTCTGAGCCCAAAGATCATTTTATTGACAACTTTTCCTGCTGCGGTATCCACTGCCTCGAGAAGCTGCACTCTGTCTTCTTCCTGCATAGGTGTCTTTTTGAGTATCTTTTCAATACGGAGATTCAGATCCTGAACAGCCTCTGCCTTAATCTCCTGAATTCTCGGAATTACATCTCTTCCATCCAGCCACTGAAAAAATTCAGCCATCTGTTCTTCTACGATTGCAGCTGCCCTGACCAGACTCTCATTGGCTTCCGGTGACAGTTTTTCTGTATGGAAGCTGTCCATATCATAAAGCGTAATATTTTCTTTTCTGCCCAGAGATGGTTCAATGTCTCTCGGAACCGCAAGATCCAAAAGCAAAAGTGGCTTCCGGATCGTAATGTCCCGGAACAATTCTTCCCGCAAAGTAAAATTCGGACTGGCGGTCGCACTGACTACAATATCGCAGTTTGGCAAAAAGTTCATACGTTCTCCATAATGAATGCGGCTGCATCCTATCGGAATACTCACCATACCACTGCGGTACTGACGGACAGTTACCGTTACATTTGCCCCTGCATCCCGCAAAGTCTGTGCTGCAACTTTTCCCATTTCACCATTTCCGATCACCATGCAGATTTTTCCATGCATATCATATCCCTGCTCTTTCAGGTGACTGACCGCCTGATGGATAACCGATGGATTTCCATGTGCAAGTGGTGCTTCTGTCTTGATTTTCTTTCCGGCTGTAACAGCCATGCGAAAAAGGACTTCCAGTATACTATCTGTCGTAAAATGTTCCCTTGCAAGGTTCAGTGCATCTTTAATCTGCGTCAGGATCTGATCTTCACCCAGAATCTGAGATTTCAGTCCTCCTGCCAGATAAAAAAGATGTTCTGCAGCCTCACGGTCTGTTCTTGAAACAAAATAAGATTCATAAGAATCATCCTGTATATTTTTAAGCTGGCAAAGGCACTGGTAAAGAGAAAGTTCCTGGTCGTCTTCGTGGCTTGCCCAAATTTCAAGACGATTGCAGGTTGAAAGTATGATACAGCCATGGATTCCTGCTGTCTCTTTGAGTTTTTCCATTGCTTCACCGGCATTTTTCTTTGTAAACGCAAACAAAGCCCGGATATCTACGGGCGCTCTGTCATGATCGATGCCTATCATGGATATTGTCATGATATGTAATTCTCCTTTGTTGATGTATGATACCCTTTCCTGAACGAAATCCACCCCTGTCTGAGGTGGATTTTCAGGAAAACATACTGTTTTTATGATAGACTTTTCATGCTGGATTGTCAATGGAATTGAATGGATTTACTCGACATTTTTAGTTGCGATGATGGCGACACCTGTATGCGCAATATCTTTAAGAATCACATCTCCGATATGCACAGGTGCAGAAACAGTAATATTTTTAAGTGCATGAATACAGTCAAAAATTTTATCTTTTGGAATATCGCTCTGTGTTTTGACAGATACCATATTTTCAACACCACCAGATACGTGAACAGTTGTTGTTACAATACGAGTCGGATCTGTTACCTCCTTCTTTCCATATATTGCACCTCTTTTACAGGTATTTCCTTCTACACTTAATACGGTTCCATTTTCTATTTTCACTGTAAGCGGGCAGCCCATTGGACAGCCAATGCATGTCAGATTTCTCGTCTCCATACTCTATGCCTCCTCAATTTTAAGTGTGATTTTATCTGCATATGGATATCCCAGCAGCTGTTCTTTTGTCAGTTTGATCTGTTCCATCTCACCAGGTGCCACTACCGGACGTTTTCTGTGGATAATTCTCTCTTTACCTAAATAACAGCTGATATAACAGTTTTTATATACTCCGCCGACGCGGAAACGAACTGTCAGCTCTTTTGCCATATGTTCTATGCGAATCACGGAAGGAACCGTATATCTTACTCCTGCTTCTGGCACCAAAAGTATTTCTCGTGCATCTTTATAGGATTCACCTGCATTCTCTTTTCTCCGAACATACATGGATGCATTCCGTCCGGCAGCTGCAGCCTCTTCCGATACAAAATCCACCAGATCATGAACATGAAGCACATTTCCACATGCAAAAACACCTTCCATATTTGTTTCCAGGCTTTCATTTACCCTTGGGCCTGAAGTGACCGGATTCAGTTCAACTCCCATTCCACGTGAAATTTCATTTTCCGGAATCAAACCAACCGAAAGAAGCAGCGTATCACATTCATATTCTTCCTCTGTTCCAGGAATTGGCTTACCTGACTTGTCTACTTCTGCAAGAGTAATACCCTCCACTCTTTCTTTTCCTTTTATATCGATTACAGTATGGCTAAGTTTCAGCGGAATTCCAAAATCATCCAGACACTGTACAATATTTCGCTTCAATCCGCCGGAATATGGCATCAGTTCTGCAACAACTTGTACTTCTGCACCTTCCAGAGTCATTCTTCTTGCCATGATCAGACCAATATCACCTGATCCAAGAATCACAACTTTGCGTCCTGGAAGATATCCCTCAATGTTAACAAGACGCTGTGCAGTTCCTGCCGAAAAAATGCCTGCCGGACGGTATCCCGGAATATTAAGTGCTCCCCGGGAACGTTCTCTGCATCCCATTGCAAGAATCACTGCTTTTGCCTGGATCTGAAACATTCCATCTTCACGGTTCATCGCTGTTATAACCTTGTCAGCACTGATATCCATGACCATAGTGTGTAATTTATACTTTATTCCCAATTCAATAACCTGTGTGATAAAACGTCCAGCATATTCCGGTCCTGTCAGTTCTTCCTGAAATGTATGAAGACCAAATCCATTGTGAATACACTGATTCAGAATTCCTCCGAGTTCCTTGTCTCTTTCAAGAATCAAAATACTTTCTGTTCCATTCTTTCGTGCTGCAACAGCTGCCGACAATCCTGCCGGGCCACCACCAATGATTACAATATCATATGTTTTCATTTGTTTCCCTCCTGAAATGAATCTTTATTTACGCCTTCAATGATTCTGGAATCTCCGCCACATTTTGTAATTTTTCCAATTGGAGTTTCAAGTTCTCTCGCAAGAATTTCCATTGTTCTCGGTGAACAGAAGCCTGCCTGACATCGTCCCATGCCTGCTCTGGTACGTCGTTTGACACCATCAAGGGATCTGGCTCCAACAGGTCTTTTGATCGCATCAATAATTTCCCCTTCGCTTACCATTTCACATCGGCAAATAATATTTCCATAAGCCGGATTGCGACGAATATATTCGTTTCTCTCTTCAAGCGACATTGCATTCAGGTCAGCAATACCTTTTCTTGTTGATACAAAGTTTTCTTTTTCTTTCAGGTCATATTTTTTCTTAAGAATATCTGCAACCATTTCTCCGATTGCCGGTGCACTGGATAATCCCGGGGATTCAATTCCGGCACAGTCTACAAAATCTTTTTCCGTTTCTCCAATAATAAAATCATCTCCGTCTTCATGGGCTCGAAGACCTGCAAAAGATGTGATCACCTGTCTTGTCGGAATATTTCTGACGCTGTTGGAGGATTTGATAAGTACCTGATCCAGCCCATCTCTTGTTGTATTTGTTCCTTCTTTATTTTCAATATCCTGTGCAGTTGGACCAATCAGCAGATTTCCATGAACAGTAGGCGTAACCAGAACACCTTTGCCAAATTTTCCCGGGAGTGCAAAAACTGTATGACTCACATGGCTGCCCGCACTTTTGTCAAGGAGACAGTATTCACCTTTACGTGGTATAATATGAATTTTCTTTTCGCTGACCATATTATGAAAACGATCAGCATAGACTCCAGCTGCATTAATAATACATTTTGTTTCATAAGTACCACTGGTTGTTTCAATTTTCCAGTTCTCTGTACCAGAAGAAATCCGTGAAATGTTTAATACTTCTGTATCAAAACGAAACTCCACTCCATTGACACAGGCATTTTCCGCAAAAGCAATCGTCATATTAAACGGACACACAATTCCACCGGTTGGCGCGTACAGAGCTGCGTACACATTTTCAGACACATTTGGTTCCATCTCCAGCACTTCATCATGATTCAAAATCCGAAGCTTCTTTACCCCATTTGTAATTCCTTTTTCATAAAGCTTCTGTAGATTTGGATAGTCTTTTTCGTCCAGACATAGCACAAGTGAACCATTCCGTTTAAATGGAAAATCCAGTTTTTCAGCCAGTTCTCCAATCAGCAGATTTCCTCTTACATTTAATTTTGCTTTCAAAGTTCCCGGTTCTGCATCGTAACCGGCATGGATGATCGCACTGTTTGCTTTGGAAGTTCCACAACATACATCTTCCTCTCTTTCCAGTACACAGGTTTTTATCTGATAACGGGACAGTTCTCTTGCAACTGCCGTACCGGTAACTCCAGCACCAATAATGATCACATCATATTTTTCCATTTTTATTTTCCTCCTCATTGTTGAATTCTATATAAGAAAAAGCCCGACAAATAAACCCATGTATCATGGATCTAATGTCAGGCTCTCTTCTCTCATGCCATCATATATTTTTATTTTTGTAATCAGTTTTCTTCATCACGTGCCCATCCGTAGGCATATTTGACTGCTTTCTCCCATCCACGAATGCGTTTACTTCGCGCTTCATCTGTGATCTCTGGGATAAAGGTCTTATCAATTGCCCAATTCTGAAGGACTTCTTCCTTGCTGGTCCAGTATTTGACAGCAAGCCCTGCCAGATAAGCAGCACCCATGGCCGTTGTCTCTACGCATCGTGGACGATTGACCGGAGCGTTAATGATATCTGCCTGCGTCTGCATCAAAAAGTCATTCGCACTGGCTCCTCCATCTACCTTAAGTGAAGCCAGTTGAATACCGGAATCTGCTCTCATGGACTGCAGCACATCATTTACCTGATATGCAAGAGAGTCCAGCGTCGCACGGATGATGTGATATTTATTTACCCCACGGGTAATTCCAACGATCGTCCCCCTCGCATACTGATCCCAGTGTGGAGCTCCCAACCCGGTAAAAGCTGGCACAACATAACAACCATTTGTATCTTTGACTTTCTTTGCCATATATTCCGAATCCTCAGCAGAATCAATCAGACGCATTTCATCTCGAAGCCACTGGATTGCAGCTCCTGCAACAAAAATCGAACCTTCCAACGCATAATTCACTTTGCCATCCAGGCCCCAGGCAATTGTCGTAACCAGGCCATTTTCGGAAAAAACAGGTTTCTCACCCGTATTCATCAGAAGAAAGCAGCCGGTACCATATGTATTTTTTGCTTCGCCTGGCTGGAAACAAGTCTGTCCGAACAATGCAGACTGCTGGTCTCCTGCAGCTCCTGCAATCGGAATTGGTCCTCCCAGGAAAGAAGGATCTGCCGTACCATAAATACAACTGGACGGTTTTGGTGTCGGAAGCATAGATTTGGGGATATTCAGTTCTTCAAGTATTTCATCATCCCACTGCAGCGTATTGATATTAAACAACATTGTTCGGGATGCGTTGGAATAATCTGTAATATGTACTGCACCCTTGGTCAGTTTCCAGATCAGCCAGGTTTCGACTGTTCCGAAAAGAAGGTCTCCACGTTCTGCTTTTTCTCTGGCTCCCGGTACATTATCCAAAATCCATTTTACCTTAGTTGCTGAAAAATACGCATCGATCACCAGTCCGGTCTTCATACGGAATTTATCGGTGAGTCCCTTTGCTTTCAGAGAATCACAATACTCAGATGTCCTGCGGCACTGCCATACGATTGCATGATAGATTGGATCACCGGTGTTTTTATCCCAGACAATTGCGGTTTCACGCTGATTCGTAATACCAATTGCCGCAATATCGCGTGCCTCTGCTCCAATCATATTCATCGCTTCAACTGCTACACCAAGCATGCTTGCCCAGATTTCATCCGCATCATGCTCTACCCAGCCTGGCTTCGGAAAATACTGGTGAAATTCACGCTGTGCCACGCTGCACATTTCTCCTTTTTCGTTAAATAAGATACAACGATTGCTGGTTGTCCCCGCATCCAGCGCCATAATATATTTGTTCATATAAAAACCTCCCTTTTAAAAGTGTACTGGAATTACAAATTCCACACTTTATGATTGGTTGAAGAGACGGCTGTCGCTCCGGCAGTGAGGGCTCCCATCACGGATTCTTTGTCAGTGATCAGACCTCCGGCGATCACAGGCACTTTGATTTCAGCACACAGTCTATGTATAACTTTTGGCATTGCACCTGGAAGAACTTCAATGAAATCAGGATGTACACTGTGCTGCTGTGAAAGAATATTCTCGTATGCCATCGAATCCAAAAGGAAATAACGAAGTACCGTATACATAGAAAGTTCTCTGGCCTTTCGGACCAATGCCGGCTTTGTCGTAATGATTCCATCAGCTTCTGTATTATTCTTTAAAAATTCAACAGCAATTTCTCTCGTACTTAATCCTCCGATCAGGTCAACATGGATCATCGCAATCTTACCCGCTTCTTTAACCTTTTGTACAATGTCGGCAATAGAACAGATATCTCCAAATAAAATAAACACCACATGTATATCTGAAAGGCTGCAACACTTCTCCAGATCTTCCATATTTTTCACTGCTGCTATGATTGGGTTTTCTTCTACTGCCTCCCAGAATATACGTTCCATCTTAAGTTCCTTCCCCACTGTTCTTTGCAAAAAAAATGAGCACAAGTAAAACAGCGATCCACTGTTTCCAATATGCTCTCCTGTCTCGGCATGAATTATTTTTTATCTGAAATAAATATACCACAGATAATCAAAAAACACAATAAAAAAGAGGTTAAATCTTTTTTATTGTGTTTTTACAAAATTATCATTCTGTTTATTATACCGTTATGTATTATTATAATTTTTAATACACAAACCTATTAAGGAAGTACCCTTAAATTACCCAAAAGTTGTCCGTACAAACAACCTTCCTGTATGTTTCAAATCTAAACCATTTATTGTGTACCTCAGAGCGTTTCTCTACCGTAACCTCTTTTGCTTCCGCAAGGAATTTTTCAAGATCCGCTCTGCTCTTCACAAGCAATGCCATTCCTCTCTCATCTACAACCGGAAGTCCCACATAACGATAGTCTTCAATCTTCTGAATATCTTCCACCTTGCCATCGCGGATCAAAACTGCTGCACCATCCTCTACAGAAAGAATATCAAAATATTCTGGATATTTGAAGCTGTCCCCAACAGCCGGCACTTCGTCACCGACATGATAAGTCTTCTTATCAGAACCAGCTTTGGACATCATCGCATTTTCAAGATTAAAATAAAATTCTTCAAATACATAACCACCGACTTTGATGTCATCTTTCTGGAAATATGGTTTCTCTCCGTCATTTTCTACTGTTTCAAGCACACCACAGGCAGATGTCATATGGCTTACGCGGTCGATCAGAATCATCTCGCCAAGTGTCTTGTGTTTCTTAAACTCGTCAAGAACGATCTTCTCAGCCAGTTCGATCTCACACAGAGCAATCTCATTTTTCTCAATATGATCTGCTGAGATATGTTCACCTGTATTGACATCGATTTTATATTTAATGCTACGGATGAATCCAGGAATTCTCTTGGTTCCCAGTTTGACCAGATACTCTTTTCCAAGTGTCAGCTTACTGTCATCCATCCAGAGAAGTGTTGCAGTAAAGCTTTTTGCTACGGAGAGCCGGGCCTGGTCAGTGAGTACGCAGCCTCGGCTGACATCTACTTCTTTATCGAGCTGGATCGTTACTGCCTGTCCTGTCACTGCTTCCTCTACGGAAGTACTTCCGTTCAGAAGAGATTTTACCGTTGCAGTCTCATTGCTTGGAAGTGTGGTGATAGTCTGTCCGACTTTGATCTTACCACTTTCAATCTGTCCCTGAAAACCACGGAATTCGTGGTTAGGACGGCAGACTCTCTGAACCGGCATGTAGAATCCTGCTTCGCTCTCTGTCTCTGTCACATCGACTGTTTCCAGATGATCCAAAAGTGTTTTGCCTGTATACCAAGGCATGTTCTCAGATTTTACAGTTACATTGTCTCCTTCTGTTGCACTGACCGGAATGATCACAACATCCTGAAGTCCAAGATTTTCTGAAAGTTCATTGATGTCTTTTACAATCTCATTGAATCTTTCTTCGCTGTAGCCTACAAGGTCCATCTTGTTGACTGCAAATACAAAGTGATGGATTCCCATCAGGGCACAGATACGGCTGTGGCGTCTTGTCTGTACCAGAACACCCTGTTTTGCATCGACAAGGATGATTGCAAGCTGTGCAAAAGAAGCACCAACTGCCATGTTTCTTGTATATTCTTCATGTCCCGGTGTATCTGCAACGATGAAGCTTCTCTTATCTGTTGTAAAATAGCGATAGGCAACATCAATAGTGATGCCCTGTTCTCTCTCTGCCATCAGACCATCCAGAAGAAGTGAATAGTCGATCGCACCGCCTCTGGATCCTACCTTACTGTCAAGGATCAGGGCTTTTTCCTGGTCTGCATAAAGCAGCTTGGAATCGTAAAGTATATGTCCGATCAGTGTAGATTTTCCATCATCCACACTACCGCAGGTAATAAATTTCAGTAAACCACTCATCTAGAAGTACCCCTCTCTCTTTCTCTTTTCCATGCTGGCTGCACCGCCGTCAGAATCAATGATTCGGCTGGTTCTCTCAGATTCAACAGAACTTAATGTCTCATCGATGATCGCATCAAGAGTATCTGCATCAGAAAGGATACCACCGGTCAGTGGATAACAGCCCAGAGTACGGAAACGGACTTTTTCCATTTCCGGTTTCTCGCCAGGTTTGAGACGCATACGGTCATCATCCACCATAATGATGTTTCCGTCACGATATACTACCGGACGCTCTTTTGCAAAGTAAAGAGGCACGATCGGAATATTTTCTCTTTTTATGTACTGCCAGATATCTTTCTCTGTCCAGTTGGAGATTGGGAAAACACGGATACTCTCGCCTTTGTTGATCTCTGTATTGTAAAGTTTCCACATCTCCGGTCTCTGGTTCTTCGGATCCCAGGCGTGGTTTTCATTACGGAAAGAAAAGATCCTCTCTTTGGCACGGCTCTTTTCCTCATCACGACGGCCGCCTCCGAATGCTGCGGTAAATCCGTATTTGTTGAGGGCCTGCTTCAGAGCCTGTGTTTTCATGATATCAGTATAAGCGGATCCGTTGTCAAATGGGTTGATTCCCTGCTTCACACCGTCCTCATTGATATATTCCAGCATTTCGATTCCAAGATCTTTTGCTGTCTTGTCACGAAACTCAATCATTTCCTTGAATTTCCAGGTTGTATTTACATGTAAAAACGGGAAAGGTGGTTTTTCCGGATAAAAGGCTTTCAGTGCGAGATGAAGCATCACTGAGCTGTCTTTTCCAATGGAATAAAGCATAACAGGTTTTTCGCATTCTGCTGCCACTTCCCGGATAATATATATTGCTTCTGCTTCCAGTTCATCTAAATGTGATAATCCGCTCATAGTTCTACTCCTGTACTAATATTTATTGGAATTTCGCCGGTCAACGCTGATGACCAGTTCACTGCCGTCAGATCTGGTGATGTTCCAGTTGAGGAGATCACCTTTCTGGGTAACATTCATGGTTCCACCCATACCACCGATATCTGCGCCAAGATAAAATTCAATGGCTCCTGCCTTACATTCTTTTACGCAGGAAACGCAGCCCCAGCAGTTTTTCGGGTATTTCATGACTGCTTTTCTGTCTATGATCTGAATCAGGGTACCAGGACATACTTCCTGACATTTACCGCAGCCGACACATCGCTCTTCACGAATTCGTATGCTCATAAGTATCCCCCTTTACCAGATCCCGGAACAGAATACGGATCTTTCCGTCTTCCATTCTGGAATTTACATATTTTTCAAACTTCTGGTCTGTTTCCGGATGATCTAGATTCTCATTGAAAGAATGCCATCTGGTTTCTTTTCTATTCTTAAGATGCTCGATCAGCACCTGACAGACAAGAAGTCTTTCTTTTAATTCGTATGCAAAAAGAAGTTCATGCATATCTTCTGCACCGACCTGATCTGCCAGTTCACTTAATCTTGTAATTTTTTCTTCTGCAAGATTTAACTGTTTCTCATTGAACTGATAGTTGCTGGCGATTCCACCTGCATATTCGTCCATGACTTTCTGCATGGCTTCTTCCAGTTCGTCGATGGTAAACAGTCCGTTTTCTCCATTGCGGATCTTTTCGTAGTCAGCAAGGATCATCTGTGCCTGTTTTTCGATTTCGGATGTTTCTTCACTGTGATCGTCTTTTAACTGTTCGATGATTGCGAGAGAGGCGATCTTGCCCTCTGCCAGAGCACCGGTTACATATTTCTGAGGACATCCGCCTGCCACATCACCGGCTGCATAAAGTCCGTGGATGGTAGTCTCTCTTCTGGTATCTACCCAGAATCCACTGGCTGTATGACCACCTACGATGTACGGTTCTGTTCCCTGGATCTCTACGTCCTGTTCGCTCGGCATCTTGCCGCTCTCGATCCATTTGAGGGTCTGGCTCGGTGCCATGTTCAGGTATGCTTTGAGAAGATCCTGATCCTGTTCGGATGTGATACCGGAAGTCTTAAGGTAACACGGGCCATGACCAAGCTGGTTTTCTTTGACGGTTCCATACACACGCTGACTGGTAGTCAGACCATAAATATGCTCGTAGACTTCGCCTTTGGAGTTGACCTGCTTTGCCTGCACGCCCTGTGCGATGGTTCCTGTCGGAGCAATCGTATCTTTGCAGCGAAGTGCGATAAAGCGCATCTCAAAGGTTGTCATCTCGGCACCGGAACGGATTCCCATTGCGTATCCGGCTCCTGTGTTGAATGGCGGATACCACATTTTATGTCTGGAAAATCCCGGATTGTTTGGTTTGTAGAGACCGGCAGCTCCGCCTGTTGCGATCAGAACAGCTTTCGCATGGATCACATAGGCAGTTTCTTCCATGATGGAAAAACCGACAGCTCCGTAGACTCTTCCATTTTCCGTAAGAAGGTCTGTGATGTTTACGTAGTTGAGAACATCTACGTTTTCACTTTTATATACGGCATCCGCAAGAAGTGGTTTGAAGTTTTCGCCATTGATCTTAATGTTACGGTTTCCTCTTGCCACATAGTCTCCGTTTTCATCTTTAAGGATCACGAGACCAAGTTTTTCCATATCTGCCGTTACTTCGTTAAATTCTTCTGCGGCTGTCAGAAGGAGGTCGTTTCTGACGATTCCTGCCGCATCTTTAGTTGCGTAATCTACGTAATCCTGTGGTCGGCGGCCTTTTACAATATAGGCGTTGATCGCGTTGACACCTGCTGCAAGACAGCCGCTTCGTTTGATATTTGCCTTTTCTGCAACAAGAATGTTAAGTCCAGAGTTTCTGCTGATTGTGAGTGCGGCATAACAGCCTGCAGTTCCGCCGCCTATGATCAGGACATCTGTATGTAAGTGTTTTACCTGTAAGGGTTTGCTCATGGTTTTTTCTTCCTTACTTTATTCTGTGATCTCGATCTCGTGAATCGTGACATTTTTTTCTTTGTCGATTCCGAATGCTTTGAGTACCGGATTTCCTTCTTCCATAAGGGAGAGGATAAGGTATTCAATGGTCGGGTCAAATGCCAGGCGTTTGTCTTCTTCGGATGGACGGGATGGGGATTCCGGATGGGAATGGAAGTTTCCGATGATCTTGTATCCGTTTGCTCTGGCATCTTTGAGGGCTGCAAGCTGCTCTTTGGGATCCATGGAAAAATGTTCTCTGCTGGCATCCACATTTGTGAGGAGATAGACCTTCGTGACGGTGATCTCTTCGTCTTCTTCTGTTCCTGCAAGGAGGCCGCAGGATTCATTTGGGAGGCCGGCGGTGCAGTGGGCCAGGATTGTGTTATAATCTGATCTTTTTAAATATAATTTCATAATTGAGGCTCCTCGATATTGTTCTCTGACGTGTGTGAATAAACAGTTCAACGGGGACACGCTCTCGCTGACTTCGACTGGCAGCGGTACTAAGTGACCACAACACGGTCACTAAGTGCCGGCCGTCTCAGATCATCCCCTTATGAAGCTGTTTATTCACACACTGTGCATTGAAAATATGTTCGTCGTGGAAGGGTCGCGTGGGCTGGGCTGTCGCTCTCTGTCCATCTGCTTCACCTTTTAAACTTAATGCATATCGCACTCTACTTGTTCATAGTCAATCAGCTTGGTAATGGTAGGGTGGTCACCGCATACCGGGCAGTCATGGTTCTTTGGAAGTTTAATGGTACGGAAAGTCATAGACAGTGCATCATAGGTAAGAAGTCTTCCTGTGAGAAGTTCTCCTTTGCCGATAATGTATTTGATTGCTTCCATTGCCTGAAGGCTTCCGATGACTCCACCCATAGCTCCGATAACGCCGGCCTGTTTACAAGTCGGTACTGCGTCCTTCGGCGGCGGATCTTTAAATACACATCTATAACATGGTCCTTCTCCTGGAACATAGGTCATAAGCTGGCCTTTGAAACGGATGATTCCTGCATGAGAGAATGGTTTCTGTGCCATGACACAGGCATCATTGATCAGGAATTTTGCCGGAAAGTTATCGGTTCCGTCAATAATAAAGTCGTAGTCTTTGATGATATCCATGATATTCTCGGATGTGATGAACTTGCGGTATGTATTTACTTTGACATCCGGATTGATTGCCTGCATGGTTTCTTTTGCCGACTTTACTTTTGCTTTTCCAAGATCTGCTGTTGTATGGATAACCTGTCTCTGAAGATTGGAAAGATCAACTTCATCCGCATCGGCAATTCCGATCGTTCCTACACCTGCTGCCGCCAGATACATAGCTGCCGGTGCTCCAAGTCCACCTGCCCCAATAATCAGTACACTGGCGTTCAGGAGTTTTTTCTGTCCTTTGGCACCAACCTCTTTGAGGATGATATGACGGGAATAACGCTCTAACTGTTCATTCGTAAATGCCATTATCTTGCTCCTCCTCCCATGAAGTACAGGAATTCGATTTCATCACCGTCTTTCACTTCTGTGGATTCAAAAGCTCCACTTTCTACGAATTCATCATTGATAGTTACTGTAACATACTGTGGTGTTTCTATATCCTCTTTCTCAATCAGTTCTTTAACTGTAAGTCCTTCCGGATATTCTTTCTTTTCTCCTGCTACTTTGATAAACATAATGATTATTCTCCTTTTATATATTTGATCACGCACACATAAACTTATTAAATAAACTTATCAAAGATATTCTTCAAACAGTACTTCTACTTCTTCCTGTTCTTTCAGTCCGACTACTTTCCCCTTCTGCTCTCCGTTCACAAAACAGATCACCGTCGGAGCAGACATAACCTTATATTGCTCAGCAAGTGCCTTATCATAATTTACGTTCACTTTGTAAATATAAACAGTATCCTCATGTTCATCTTCGATATCCCCAAGTATTCCTGCCATCTGTTTGCATGGAATACAGGTATCAGAGTAAAAATCAACGAGGACCGGCTTATCTGCTTTTAACACTTTTTCTTCGAAATTCTCTGCATTGATTCTGAGTGCCATATCATTCATCCTCTACTTTCTTAACGATCAGGGTAAATGTATCATCCCCATTGTCTTCCAGTTTCAGAATCTGATGTCCTTCTTCTTTAATACTTCTCGGAACATTTTGTACCGGTTCTCCATTATTCATACGAACAGCAAGAATCTGTCCGTCATCAAGTTCCTCCAGCGCAACCTTTGCTTTTACAAATGTTACCGGACATACAACATCCGTAATATCTACGGTATCATCAATTTTATAATCAGCCATCATAAGCTCCTTTCAGTACTTCGTACAGTTTTTCTTCTCCAACTCGATCAATTGTAAATTTGAATCGCTCTCCTGCATTTGCATGATCTGCAAAAAACTGGATGGCTGCATCTGTCACACGGAACAGCTGCTCTTCAGAAGTGATCAGTGGAAGGAATTCTCTTCCCTTACTGATATGATTTCCAAAAGTACCACCAAACGATACAAGAAATGCCTCATTTACATCCCATGCATCTACCGGACAGGATTTTGCACATCTGCCACAATAGTTGCATTTTTCATTATCGATGATCAGTTTATCATCCTGGAAAGAAATTGCTTCTTCACGACATGCCTTTTCGCAGACACCACAATGAATACAGGTATCTTCTTTCCAGCTGATCTGTGCTGCTCCCTTGATTCCAACATCATTTTCTTCTGCTTTGAGGCAGTTGTTCTGACATCCCGTCACACCAAATTTAAACTTGTGAGGAAGTTCTCGTCCAAAATATCTTTCGTTTAATTTTACTGCGATGTCATAGCTGTTGATATTTCCACTTGGACAGACTGCATTGCCCTGACAGGCTGTTACTGTGCGGACTCTCGGTCCACAGACACCCGGACGACATCCACCTTTGGCAAGATCTGCTGTTACATCATCAATATCGTCTAATTTAATAAAAGGAATCTCAACTCCCTGTCTGGAAGTCAGATGAACATATCCATCTCCGTATTTTTCTGCAACTTCCGCAATCTTTTTGAGGTTCTCTGCCGTAAGAGCTCCACCAACGCAGGCAAGTCTGAGTGAAAAATTATTTTTCTGTTTCTGGCGCATAAATCCGCCTTTTTTTAAGGTTGCATAATCAACTTTTGCCATTTTCGTCATCTCCTTCTATTACTCTTTTGAAATCTTCTTTCAAATCTTCTATATCTTCAATTCCGACACTGATTCGAATCATATCATCATAAACTCCTGAGAGTTCTTTTTCCTCCTGTGACAAATGAGCTGCTATCGTACTCGATGGATGAATCACTAGTGTCTTGGTATCTCCAATATTGGAAACCAGCCATGGAATTTTCAATTCATTTAATATCTGAAACGCTCTTTCTTTGCTTTCTGTTCTTAATGTAATGATTGCTCCAAATCCACCATGGAACTGTTTTGCCGCAATCTCATGATATGGATGTTCCTTAAGTCCCGGATAGGAAACCGTAATGCCGTGTCCTAATCCATTCAGAAACTCCGCCAGCTCCATGGCGTTACTACAGTGGCGCTGCATTCGAAGACCAAGTGTCTCAAGTCCCAGATTATTGAGAAAAGCATTCTGTGGTGCCAGACAGGCTCCCATGCTTCGAAACAATCCGTTTCGCAATTTAGCAAGATAAGCAAAAGGTCCAAACTTTTTGAATTCTTTCATTCCTGGATATTTATCTGCATCCCATTTAAACTTTCCGCCGCTTATCAGTATACCACTGATTGCATCACTGCTTCCATTGATATATTTAGAAGAGGAATGAATAACTACATCTGCTCCAAGTTTCAATGGATTGATCAGATAAGGTGTCGCTACTGTATTATCCACAAGAAATGGAATTCCATATTTATGTGCAATTTCTGCAACTCCCTGAATATCCGTGACATCCAGTTTCGGATTTCCGATTGTCTCAGCAAAAACAGCTCTGGTCTCAGGGGTGATTTCCGCCTCAAAAGCCTGCGGTGTATTGACTTTTACATAAGTTGTCGTAACACCATATACTTTCAGCTCATCCAGAAGTTCCACAGTTCCTCCATATAAGCCAGCTGCTGCAACAACATGGTCTCCTCTCTGAAGGACATTCATAAGAGCCATGCTAAGTGCCGCCATGCCGGAAGAACACGCCACACTTCCAATCCCGCCTTCAAGCTTTGCCATCCTTTTTTCAAAAGATTCTATCGTCGGGTTGTTGATTCTTGTGTAAGAATACCCAGCCATTTTATTTGAAAAGATTTTCTCAAGTTCCTCAGCTGTATCATGACGGAATGCACTGGACTGGTAGATCGGTACCTGTGTCGCACCGTGAGGATTGTTACCCTCTGTCCCATGAAGCAAAGTTGTATTAAAACCGTATTCTTTCATTCCTGTGCTCCTTTTTTCTTTTCATTTGTGTTGGTATTACTATATACCTATAAACATACCATGTCAATAGGTAATGTATGCTTTTTTCCATTTTTTCTATAAATTTACAATTTTAAACTTTATTCCGCAGAAAAAAAGAACAGCCACTGTACTTCTGACAGTTCTGTTCTCTTGATCCGACAGCTATTTTACTTATTCTGATCTGCCCTTTGTTCCGCGCTATTCATCAGATTACATAGTCTCCTGTATCTGTGCTCTGCTCCAGAAGGTCTTCCAAAGTAATTCCGTCAAAATATTCATTGAGCAGCTTATAGAAACCTTCCCACATCTGCAGTGTTTTGCAGGATGACGCTCTCTCGCACTGATTCGGATGATCATCCAGACAGGCAACCGGTGCCATTGAACCTTCCGTGATACGCAGGATACTTCCGATCGTATATTCAGCAGGAGTCCTGACCAGGCGATACCCTCCACCTTTTCCTCGAAGCGCTTTGACAAATTTCTGTTTGCTCAAGACAGAAACAATGGACTCGAGATATTTCTCAGAAATCTCCTGTCTTTTCGCAATGTCCATTAATGGAATATACTCTCCATTATTATGTTCTGCAAGATCCAGCATAACGCGGATCGCATAACGTCCTCTCGTTGATATCTTCATGAAATCCCCTCCATAAACCTATTATACCACAAGGTTATAGGGAAAACAAGTGTCAATCATCAGATTACAAGATAATCTTCTCTTGCAGAGCTGTTCTCCAGTGCATATACTTTGTTTTCTTTTATTACAAAAAGCCGCTGTACAAACACATCCACTTTTTCTCCCTGACGGACCAGGGGTTCATCCAGTCCTCTTCTTGCAGACAGCACAACTTCTCCAAGTTTCAGCTGAAGTTCAAAATAACTGCCTCTGAAGGCCACACGTTCAACATCTGCTTCCGATGCAGAACTTTTGTATTTCTGTACTTCATTTTTTCTGGTCACCTTTACAAACTCAGGACGTACAATTGCATATTCTGCACCCGGAATATCTTCAAAGTAATTGAAGACATGATAATCCCTGACTGTAGCCGCCTGTCCAAAAAAAGACGCACTAAAAGCAGTTTCAGGACTCTGATATACCTCTACCGGGCTGCCTTTCTGTTCAATATGTCCCCGGTTTGTAATAATGATCTCATCTGCCACTTCAATTGCCTCATCCTGGTCATGCGTAACAAAAATACTGGTGATCCCAAGTTTTTCAATCATATCCTTCAACCACGTACGAAGTTCCTGTCGGATTTTTGCATCAATCGCTGCAAACGGCTCATCCAACAGAAGAAGCTGCGGATTTGGTGCAAGAGCTCTCGCAAAAGCCACTCTCTGTCTCTGACCACCGGAAAGTTGACTTGGATATCTTTTTTCAAGTCCTTTCAGTCCGATCAGTTCAATCAATTCCGTTACTCTTTTTTTAATATAGGTTTTATCCGCTTTCTGTACTTTCAGACCAAATGCAATATTGTCATAAACTGTCATGTAACGAAATAACGCATAACTTTGAAATACAAATCCTATTCCACGTTCGCTTGCCGGTATATCATTCACTACTTTTCCGTCAATAATGATCTCCCCGCTGTCTGGCTGTTCCAGTCCCGCAATCATACGTAGTATTGTCGTTTTTCCACTTCCACTTGGTCCAAGCAGACCGATCAGTTTTCCTTTCTCAATCCCGAAGGAAACATGATCTGAAGCTTTATAGTCCCCAAAGGTTTTATTGATATCTTTTAATTCCACGTACATTATGCTTCCTCCTCTTTTTTGCCTTTATACTCCATGATGCTTCGAATGACCAGAAGAATAATTGCCATGATTACCAGAATTGATGATACAGCAAATGCCGGAACATACTGGAATTCATTAAATAAAATTTCTACATGCAGCGGCAATGTATTCGTCAGTCCCCTGAGATGACCTGACAGTACAGATACTGCGCCAAATTCCCCCATGGCTCTTGCAGTACAGAGTACGATTCCATACAACAGCGCCCATTTGATATGTGGAAATGTTATTTTTGAAAAAATCGTCCATCCTTTTGCTCCCATAAGTGCTGCTGCTTCTTCCTCATCCGTTCCAATCGACTCCAGTACTGGAAGCAGTTCACGAAAAACAAATGGAAATGTTACAAATACAGTCGCCAGAATGATTCCCGGAACAGCAAATACAATCTGGATATTTGCTTTTTGCAGATACGGGTAAAGAATGCTCTGTTTTCCAAATACAAGAAGATAGATCAGACCTGCAATGATTGGCGAAACCGTGACTGGTACATCGATCAGAGTCGTCAGAAATTTTTTCCCTTTAAACTGAAATCGCGTCACTGCCCAGGCTGCACATAAGCCCAAAACAGTGTTACATAATACCGCAATGACTGTTGCTTTTAACGTCAGCATCAGTGCAGCGATCGTAAAAGAATCTGTCACCGCTTCCACATAAACCTGCCATCCTTTTTTCAATGCCTCCGTTACAACTACAAACAAAGGAAGCACCAGCATAACAAAAAGAAAGAGAATGCTGATTCCGATCAGCAGATATTTGACCAGCTTTGATTCTTTTTTCTTACCCATCACGCATTGCCTCCTCTCAGTCTTTTTGAATTGCGTGCCTGCATCAGATTCATCAGAAACAGAATCAGGAATGAAGCCACCAGCATAACCAGTGCAATGGATGTGGCACTTTTATAATCAAATTCCTGTAATTCAGACATAATGATCAATGGTGTGATCTCTGTTTCATACGGTCTGTTTCCTGCAATAAATACTACGCTTCCATATTCTCCCAGGCATCGTCCAAATGCAAGTCCGGTTCCAGTCAAAAGCGGCGGTAAAAGTTCCGGAAGAATCACTCTTCGAAAAATATAGGCTGGCTTTGCGCCCATAACTCTTGCCGCTTCTTCATAAGAACCATCCAGTTTCTCAAGAACCGGCTGAACAGCTCTCGCTACAAAAGGAATCCCTACAAAGATCAGTGCAAATGTAATTCCAAGCTTTGTATAGGCAATCTTAATTCCAAACTTTGCAAAAAAGCTTCCGATCAATCCCTGATCCGAAGTAAGGGAAGTCAGAGAAATGCCTGCTACTGCTGTTGGAAGCGCAAATGGAAGCTCAATCATTCCATCCATGATCCTTTTTCCCGGAAATTCATAACGTACCAGCACCCATGCCAGGATCAGCCCCATCACTGCATTTACAAAAGAAGCTCCAAGAGCCGTAATAAAACTCACATAAAAGCTGGATAAAATTCTTTTACGGGTTATAACCTCAATAAATTCATTAAACCCAAGTTGGGAAGAATAGATTACAAGTGACGCCAGCGGAATCAGAACAACAATGCTCAGCATAGTGATTGTCACACCCATCGTCAGTCCAAATCCCGGTATCACTCTTTTTTTGCTTTTTTTCATAATATCCACTCCTCATCTTCTAGTTTCCATAGATTCTGTCAAAAACTCCTCCATCTGCAAAATGTTTCCGCTGCACTTCCTGCCAGCCGCCAAAATCATCAATCGTCTTCAGTTCCATATTCAGATCAAAAACATCACTGTATTCCTCCAAAATTTCCTGATTGACCGGACGATAATAATTCTCAGCTGCAATTCTCTGTGCGTCATCAGAATACAGATAATTCAGATATTCCCTGGAAACTTCTTCTGTACCACGATTCTCTGCGACCTCATCCACAACAGCTACCGACGGTTGAGCCAGAACACTGATACTCGGAGTAATGATCTCAAATTCATCCGGATCATCTTTTACAGAAAGAAATGCTTCATTTTCCCAGGCAATCAGCACATCTCCCTGCCCGTTTTCTACAAAAGAGGTCGTAGCACTTCTTGCTCCGGAATCCAGTACCAGGACATTCTGGTATAATTTCTTTATAAATGCTTCCATCTTCTCTTCATCATTATTATATATTTTCTGAGCATAAGCCCAGGCTGCCAGATAATTCCATCGTGCACCGCCGGATGTCTTCGGGTTTGGAGTGATCACATCGACATCGTCTCGGATGAGGTCATCCCAGTCCTGGATATTCTTTGGATTTCCTTTCCGTACCAGAAATACGATCGTAGATGTGTACGGAGCACTGTCATCAGGAAGTTCTTCCTTCCATCCACTCTGAATCATGCCGGCATTTTCGATTGCATCAATATCATAATCAAGTGCAAGTGTCACTACATCTGCCTGCAGGCCGTTGATCACTTCCAGTGCCTGTTTGCCGGAGCCTCCATGTGACTGAATCACATCAACATCCTGTCCTGTTTTTTCTTTCCAGTGTTCCTTAAAAATCTCATTATAGGACTCGTAAAGTTCTCTTGTCGGATCATAAGAAACATTGATGATATGTATGTTTGAACCTGCACCGGCATCGTAAGAACAGACGCCGGCAAATGCAGCTATTCCAAGTACTGATACCAGGCAGATGTTTCTGAATTTCTTTTTTATCATTTATTCCACTCCCGTTGGATGATTATTTCGTTAACATATGTGATTGGTGTGTTTTACGTTAATGGCATTATATACCAATAAACATAGTTTTTAAATATGTTTATAAGAAAACGTTTGCACAGGCATATAAAAAAGCAGCTGCCATCATTTATGATAACAGCTGCAATCCTGCCGGAAGCTATTTCACATCATCGTAAGTATCAAGGAAATTATGTCTCACACCATCCTGTTTATACCCAATGACTGTATTCAGATTTACATTCTCAACACTTCGGAAAATATTATACTCAATTACCGGATCTTTCTGAGCAAGTTCGTGAATCAATTCCTTGATCTCTGCACGCTTGGAACCTTTTTCCGTACCACCACAGGAAGCACAATGCTCCGTAAAACGACACGCACACTGAATAAAATGAAGGTCATTGTAGTTCGCCCAGTGAATGATATCCGCCTCACGGATCAGATACAGCGGGCGAATCAGTTCCATTCCCTCAAAGTTTGTACTGTGAAGCTTCGGCATCATCGTCTGTACCTGCGCACCGTAAAGCATTCCCATCAGGATCGTTTCAATAACATCGTCATAATGATGCCCTAACGCAATCTTATTGCAGCCAAGTTCCTTTGCTTTGCTGTATAGATAACCTCTTCTCATACGAGCACAGAGATAACACGGTGACTGTTCCTCAGATGCTACAATATTAAAGATATCCGACTCAAATACTGTGATCGGAACATTCAGGATCTGTGCATTATCTTTGATCGTCTGATAGTTGATCTCATTGTATCCCGGATTCATTACAAGAAAGACAACTTCAAAATTCTTTTTTCCATGACGGGAAAGCTCCTGAAACAACTTTGCCATCAACATGGAATCTTTTCCACCAGAAATGCAGACTGCAATTTTATCACCATCCTGCACCAGTTCATATTCTCTGATTGCCTTCGTAAACCGTCTCCAGATAGGTTTGCGGAATTTCTTGATAATGCTTCGTTCAATGTCCTTTGTACGCTGTTCCGCTGCATTGTGATCAGCCATCATTTTGCTGAGCTTCATCTTAAGCCATGCACGATAGCCATTTTTGATGCTGTAGATTTCATATCCCTGTTCTGTCAGCTCTTCTGCGATTTCTTCACTCTTCTGACCGGTATAACAAAGCAGGTAAACCGGACAGTCTTTACGTATTTCATCCATATGCGCTGCCAATTCCTCCCAGTAAATATTGACCGCACCAGGATAAGTCTCCTTCTCAAAATCCGCGGCATCACGGATATCTATGATCTGCTTTTCTCTTGTATCTTCCTGTAACTCTTCAATTGTTCTAATACACATATCAATCTTCCTTATACTTTTCTTATATACAGTAATCACTCCAGAAGCTCTCCGAAACATGAGAGCAGCTGTTTCTTACCAGCAGTTTCCCGGATAGTTCCATTCGGACTACTCCCGAATGGCCGCCTTTCATTCTGTCCAGAAGCAGATACAGGGCAAATCGTCCCATTTCTTCTTTTGGAAGACCAACTGTCGTCAGCATTGGTTTGGTAAATTGCGCTTCTTCAATATCGTCACTGGCTATAATGGATGGAGTAAAATACAGATTTCTGCACTTTCTGAGATATTTCAGTATACCCACAGCCGTGATATCATTTGCGCAGTAAATGCCAGTCGGGCAGTCCTCAGATTTCAAAAGCTTCTCCATTGCCTCATAGCCTTCTCTCTCTGTCTGATCTGTTTCTACTACATACTCCGGTATGACATCCAGGTTATTTTTCTTCAACGTATCCAGATAACCAACATAACGATCTTCATTTCTGCAGCCGCCTACATATCCGATGTTTCTATGACCAAGCGAGATCAAATGTTCAACTGCCATCTGTGCAATTTTCTTTCCATCGCACAAAACCTCATCAACTTCATAATTTGTAGAATTTCGATTAACAGATACAACACTTCTGTATTTCTGATTCAGTTTCTTCAAAGCAAGCGGATTACAGCGTCCAATGATGATCAGTCCGTCTTTATTTTCTTCTGTCTCAGTATACATTCGCTGAATGATCTGGTCAAGATTTTCTCTTCTGCATTTTCGATCATCAGAAAAAAGCGGCATATACCAGACTTTTGATAAAATACAGTTATGTTCATGTATCTCACTTTCTACAACCCTGAGCAATTCTGTAAAAAAAGGATCTGTTCTGGATTCATCTGTACGTGTCATAAGGACATTGATATACCAGATTTTGCTTTCTTTTGCCTGTGTTCCCTTTTTCAGGTTACGTGCCGCCTCATTTGGAACATAATTCATTTCCATGGCAATTGACCAGACTTTTTCTCTGAGGCCAGGCACTGAACATTTGTAATCCGGCCGGTTCAGGATACGTGATACGGTTGATATAGATACTCCTGCTTTTTCTGCGATCTTTTTGATTGACATATGTATTTCCTCTCTCTGCCTTCCTTCGACAGATCTCAGTAAAAAAAGAACCGGAAGTCAGGACAGCCCTGTGTCTCTAACCCCCGGTAATATTCAGATATAGTACATTTCCTGTTTATCATAGTGATCGGAATAATATCCGCTCATTTGTGCCAAAGTTAAATTTGACAGAATCTGATCGAGTTCCTGGTTGACGGAATCCACCACCAGTTTCTGAATCGTGTCAGAGATTCCTTTATAACTGTTTTCCGCCAGAACATCCTCATCTTCAAGGTGGTAACTGCCTTCCAGTGCTTCCACCACAGATGCAACCGTAATCTCGTCAGCAGCTTTTGCCAGATTATATCCTCCCTGGGAGCCTTTGACACTTTTTACTATGCCTGTTCTGCGGAACGAGGCAAATATGTGTTCCAGAAACTGGAGAGAAATGTCATTTCTCTCAGCAATGGTTTTCAGGGCTACCGGTGTGGTGGACGGCTGAGCAGCCAGATCCACCAACGCAGTGAGACCATATCTGGTTTTTTTACAGAATTTCAATTACTGGATTGCTTTGAAAGCTTCGTCCAGATCCTGAATGATATCATCGATGTTTTCTGTTCCGATGGAAAGACGGATTGTGTTCGGTTTGATACCCTGATCCAGAAGCTCTTCTTCTGTGCACTGGCTGTGTGTGGTGGTTGCAGGATGGATAACCAGTGATTTAACATCTGCTACGTTTGCAAGGAGTGAAAACAGTTCCAGATTATCGATGAAGTCTTTGGCTGTCTGTGCATCTCCCTTGATTTCGAATGTGAAGATAGATCCACCACCATTCGGGAAGTATTTTGCATACAGTGCCTTCTGGCTTTCATCATCTGTTACAGACGGATGATGAACTTTTTCTACCTGCGGATGATTATTCAGATACTGAACAACTTTCAGTGCATTCTCAACATGACGTTCTACACGGAGAGACAGTGTTTCAAGTCCCTGCAGGAAGATGAATGAGCTTACTGGAGAAATAGTTGCTCCTGTATCACGAAGAAGGATTGCACGGATCTTTGTAACAAATGCAGCCGGTCCGCATGCTTTTGTAAAGCTGATTCCATGATAACTCGGGTTTGGCTCTGTCAGAGACGGGAACTTACCGGAAGCTTCCCAGTCAAATTTACCACCTTCAACGATGACACCACCGATTGTTGTTCCATGTCCACCGATGAATTTTGTTGCAGAATGAACAACGATATCAGCACCGTATTCGATCGGTCTTACAAGGTATGGTGTTGCAAATGTATTATCTACAACAAGCGGAATCTGATGTCTGTGTGCGATCTCAGCACATGCCTCAACGTCAACAACGTCAGAGTTCGGATTTCCAAGAGTCTCGATGTAAAGTGCTTTGGTGTTGTCCTGGATTGCATTCTCTACCTCTTCAAGATTGAAGATATCAACAAATGTTGTTGTGATTCCGTATGCCGGAAGTGTATGCTCCAGAAGGTTTGTTGTTCCACCGTAGATATTCTTTGCTGCTACGATATGATCTCCATTCTGTGCAAGGTTTTCGATTGTATATGTAATTGCTGCTGCACCGGAAGCTACTGCAAGTGCAGCTGTACCACCTTCAAGAGCTGCAATTCTTTTTTCAAAAACATCTTCTGTCGGGTTTGTCAGACGACCATAGATGTTTCCTGCATCACGCAGTCCGAAGCGGTCTGCTGCATGCTGGGAATTGTGGAATACATAAGAAGTGGTCTGATAAATCGGAACGGCTCTGGAATCGGTTGCCGGATCCGGCTGCTCCTGACCTACGTGCAACTGAAGAGTCTCAAATCTATAATTTCCCATCTCAAAATACCTCTCTTTCTTTTTCTGGAAGTTTATTTCCTAGTATGTAAATTCGTTTTTATTCTATATTCATTTTTTTATTTGAGCAAGCGTTTTTCCATTTATTTTCAAGCTTTCTATAAAATAATTGCTTTTTCGCATTACTATATTTGCTTATGCAAATGTATATTTGGCTTTTTGGGTAAATAAAAAGCCGGACCGCTTAATCTTCTTTAAGCTCCCGGGCAAATGGCTTGCATCTTAAATCGTTGTCATTCTCTTGAACGGCAGATATGCAAATTTACCTGACCATATAAAATGCCCGGGAATTACACATTCGACAACAACACATCAGATTTCCGTTCCATACAATATTCTGTCTTGCCATTGTATCTGCCTCCTTTTCATTTTCATGTTCTTTCCGAACTCGATGGCTTAATGATACTCTTATAAACCAACTTTGTCAATAGGTATTAGGAAAAAACTTTTTTTCTTTGTTTTCCACGCTTTTCTCCTTGAAAGTCCTATTACCTTGCGTTATAATTGGTTAATAGTAAGGAGGTTACCGAATGATATCAACAAAAGGAAGATACGCATTGCGTGTCATGGTAGATCTGGCAGCACATGCCGATGAAAGTGAGTATATCAGA